>FZPS01000133.1_pt64 | contig 85857 bp, 76 predicted proteins | sample 1817821 | NCBI WGS metagenome assembly FZPS01 (sample SAMEA104158645, study PRJEB21678) | metagenome | place: Germany | collected 2015-04-21
GCAGTATAATATATTTGTTGTCTGAGACTGAAAGCACTGCTTGAGCAACTGCCTCGGGTATCTGCCAGTTGGCAAGAGCCCATCCGAAAACACCGCTGCATGCTATTATGGTCATAATGATTGCAGAAGTCTTTCCGCTGCCAAGCATTATCTGTCCCAGTTCTTTAAGAGTCAAATCCTTGTAAATAAACATTGACGCAAACATGGAATATACAACTGCAACACCGGCAGCTTCAGATGGAGTGAAGTATCCGGAAAATATACCGCCAAGTATAATAAGCGGCATTATCAAGGCCCAAATGGCTTTCTTGAATGTCTCGACCAAATATTTGATTTCAAATGCCCTTCCGTCCGGATAATTGAACTTTTTGGCCTGGTATAGGGAAATTGCAATTAATATGCCCCCCATCATGAAGCCCGGAAAAAAACCATTCTTGAATAATCTCGTCACACTTTGCTCGGCTATTACTGCATATAGAACCATGGGAACAGACGGCGGAATAACAACTCCTATGCAGCCTCCCGAAGCTATTAGAGCAGCCGCACGGTCTACTTCGTACCCCCTTTTCTCAAGTTCAGGCAGCATTGATGTTCCAACTGCTGCAGTTGTTGCAGCCCCTGAGCCGGATATTGCTGCAAAGAACATGGACGCCAACACGGAAACCGCCGACAATCCTCCCTTAATTTTGCCTATACATGCTTCTGCAAAGGCAACCAGCATTTTTGACATTTCTCCCCTGGCCAGCAAGTCCCCTGCCAAAATAAAGAAGGGTATTGCAACCAAGGAAAATGAATCTGACGAAGCAAACAAACGCTGTACCACTATTAAAAGATTTACATCACCTACTATCAGTACGACTACACCTGCAACAGCAACAGAAAAGGCAATGGGAACACCTAATGCTAGACATCCTAAAAATGTAAAAAGCAGTATACTACCCATTATTCCGCCACCTCCCCTGTAACCAGAATTTCAATGATTGCATTTAAGGCATGCAAGAGCATTATTCCGCATCCGATTGGAATTGCCATGTACATTAAATTCATTCGAATGCCCAAGGCAGGTGAGCTTTGTGCTCCTTGTTTCATCATGTAAATTATGCCATAATATGATGCAATGATAAAAAATGCCATGCATATCAGGTGCACTAGTATCTTTACATATTTATTTGCCTTGCCCTTAAACTTATCTTGAATGAAAGACACATTAATGTGTCCTCCTCTTTTATAAACACATCCTGCTCCTATGAAGGTTGACCATACAAGCAAATATCTGGTTAACTCTTCACTCCATGAAAGAGCAGTGAAGAATACCCTGGCTATTATTTGAAGGCTTGTAAAGAATACCATACCTGCCATAGTCAGTATCAAGAGGCCGCAGCCAATCATATCAACAAAGTCACTTGCTTTTTTTATTACTTTAGCAATGACAACCACCTCCCATATACAATAGGTTACTAATTACTTAATTGCTTCTTTAATTCTTGTCAGGTACTCGCTGTATTGCGAATATTGGTCGTATACCGGCTGTACCGCCTGTCTGAAGCTCTCCAAATCCGGATCTTCTATAACTTCCATACCGTTTGCTTTAAGGTCTGCAATCTGAGAAGCTTCATTTTCTGCAACCCACGCTCTTTCATATTCTGCTGCCTCCTGGGCTGCCTGGATAAATATCTCCTGTACATCATCCGGAAGTTTGTTAAATACTTCTTCACTGAATGTTATAACAGCTGCCGCATATGCATGTCTTGTCATAGTAACATATTTTTGTGAATCCCACATTTTGTATGCATGGATAACATTAACCGGGTTTTCCTGTCCTTGAATAGTTCCTTGCTGCAAGGCTGTGAGGGCTTCAGTCCATGCCATAGGTACGGCATTTACGCCCATTGCCTTAAATGCAGCTATATAAACTTCATTTTCCATAACACGTATCTTTAAATCCTTAATATCTTCCGCAGTACGTACAGGTCGCACACTGTTTGTCAAATTACGGAAGCCTCTTTCCGCATAAGCAAGGCCCTTTAGGTCGTGATCTTCAAGCTTAGAGAGAATTTCCTTTCCGATTTCGCCGTCAAGGACCTTGTAAGCGGAAGCGTTGTCCGGGAATAAGAAGGGAAGGTCTAAAACACCGAATTCAGGCACAAAGTTTACAAATGGTCCGCTTGTAATGATGCCGGAATCAAGGGTTCCCATCTGCATGCTTTCAAGCATGGTCCTTTCATCGCCTAATGATGAGTTGGGGAACAACTGAATGTCATAAGCACCGTTTGTTCTTTCTTCTACAAGTTCCGCAAATTTTGTGGCACAAACGTAAAAGCTGTCTTGTTCGTTGATTGTCATACCTAATCTGATAACTGTTGGCTCAGCCGATGTGGGCGGTGTTTCTGGGGTTTGTCCGCAAGCTGTGCTTAATACCATAACAATTACTAAAGCTAAAACCATTAAACTAAATTTTTTCATTTTTTTCTCTCCTTTATTCATAATATTTTTATTAAGCTCTTAATCTTCAAATACTCCTCCGGTATTTGCCGAGGTTACCATCTTTCGGTATCTCTTCAAATACCCGTTGGGTACCGGTTTTTCCAAAGGTACAAACTTTGACCGCCTTTCTGCTATTACCTTTTCATCAACCAAAAGCTCAAGCTTATTATTAGGAATATCGATGCTTATTATATCTCCATCCTCAATAATACCTATCAACCCTCCTGCAGCAGCTTCGGGAGATATGTGACCGATAGAAGCTCCTCTTGATGCTCCCGAAAACCTTCCGTCTGTTATGAGGGCTACGCTTGAGTCAAGTCCCATACCGGCAATTGCAGATGTAGGTGTAAGCATTTCACGCATTCCCGGTCCGCCTTTGGGCCCTTCGTAACGAACAACGACTACATCACCCGGAACAACTTTACCGCCCATTATGGCTGCCATGCACTCTTCTTCACTGTTGTAAACCTTGGCAGGACCCTTGTGAACCATCATTTCTTCTAAAACGGCCCCCTTCTTTACAACCGCTCCGTCCGGTGCTATGTTTCCCCATAATATGGCTAAGCCGCCATCCTTTGAGTATGGATCTTCAAAGCTTCTTATTACAGACTTGTCCTTTATATAGGCATCCTTGATGTTTTCGCCCTGGGTTTTTGCCGTAACAGTCATACAATCGGCTTTCAACAATCCATGATTGTCAAGTTCCTTAAGGACAGCCGGGATTCCTCCTGCCTGCCATAAATCAACCAGACAATCTTCCCCAGCAGGGCTAAGTTTCACCAGATGAGGTGTCGCCTTGCTAATATTGTTGATTTCCTTCAGGTCGATCTTAAGTCCTGCTTCATGTGCTATCGCAGGCAAATGAAGTACCGTGTTTGTTGAGCATCCCAAGGCCATGTCTGCTGTTAAAGCATTATGGAGGGAATCAGGAGTAACAATATCACGAGGACGGATATCTTTTTCCAAAAGCTCCATCACCTTCATACCTGCTTCTTTTGCAAGGCGTATACGGCCAGCATGCACAGCGGGAACAGTGCCGTTTCCGGGCAAGCCCAGCCCGATGACCTCTGTCATGCAATTCATGGAATTAGCAGTAAACATACCTGCACATGAGCCGCAGCCGGGACATGAATAAAGCTCTATTTCCTTCATCTGGTCATCACTCATCTTTTTTGCCCCTGCTGCTCCCACAGCTTCAAATGCACTTGTAACAGTAAGTTTTTTACCCTCATAATATCCGGGCATCATGGGGCCGCCGCTTACAAAAATACTTGGAATATTAAGCCTTAATGCTGCCATAATCATACCGGGAACTATTTTATCACAGTTAGGAACAAAAACAAGGGCGTCAAAGGGATGGGCCATTGCCATTATTTCAACTGAATCCGCGATATGTTCACGGCTTATCAGGGAGTACCTCATACCTTCGTGTCCCATTGCAATACCATCGCATACGCCTATTGCAGGAAATACAAAGGGTGTTCCCCCTGCCATCCTTACTCCGGCCTTAACAGCCTCCACAATGTCATCCAGGTGTAAATGTCCCGGAATTATATCATTCTGAGCATTTACGATACCAACCATGGGCTGGTTGATTTCTTTTTCCGTGAGTCCTAATGCGTTAAACAAGGATCTGTGAGCAATCCTCTCCACGCCTTTTTTCATCTGATCGCTTCTCATAAATATCCCTCCAAAAATACTTTTTTAACAAACATTATGATTCCAGACCTCCTCGAGTTGTATGACGTCTTATCTCTAAAAAAAACGATTGCAACCGCTTTTTTATGAAAATGTTTTAATTATATTAACATTGAACTCAAAAAAAGTCAATATTATATAGAAATATTTCAAAATTTTAACAGGAGTGGTACTACCTCTTTTCTTGTATTATGTTAATTATTGTGCTATAATAATTGAGTAAACTTTCATAAGGGAGAAAATTATGGAAAAGAGTTTTATTCCTGTTTCGGAAATTATTGCAAACCAAATAAGTGATATGATTTTTATAGAAAAAAAATACAGGCCTATGGATAAAATCCCCAATGAAAAAATGCTGGCAGAAGAATTAGGTGTAAGCAGGACAACAATAAGAGAAGCCGTAAAGATGTTAGTTGCAAATGATGTCTTGACAATACAAAGAGGGCGGGGTACATTCGTCACGGCCAATCCGGATAAGAGAAATGACCCTTTTGGCATTTCATATTTAAAGGATAAAAAAAATCTTGTCCTCAACTGGTTTGAAATGCGGTTGATACTTGAGCCTGCAAGTGTTAGGCTTGTGGCGGAGCGTGCAAGCGATGAAGAAATTAAAGAAATAGTGAGGTATGAAAGGGAAACTGCCCAGCTTATCAAAGAGGGAAAACCTTATTTGGAGGCAGACAAGAAATTTCATTCAGCAATAGCCAAAGCAACCCACAATAAGGTAATTGAGCTTATGCTGCCTGCTATTGAAGCGGCAGTAAGGGATGCTATTATAACTGCAGCATATGTCGGTACAGATAAACTTTCTGCGGAAAACGCCCTTGTAAATCACCGGCTTATTGCGGGTTTTCTCGAAAAAAGAGATGCTGACGGGGCTGCTCTTGCCATGTACTGTCATATTAAGAGAGGAATTACGGATTTGGAATCTTAACTCAATACCAAAAATAAATTCTGAGGTTTCCCTCAGAATTTGTTTTTATAACTTGCTCAATTTATATATGTCTCTCCTCAAATGCTTTAAGAGGGGGAGTTCATTTCTTACCTTTTTTAGGTAGTCAAGGTCAATTTCCTCTATGATGTAACCTTCCTTTTCATCCATTCTGTTTATCACATTGCCCCAGGGCGATACCACTATTGAATTTCCATAAGAGTGATAAGAAGCTTTTAAATCTCTGGCAGGAGCGACGCCTATTGTGTATACCTGGTTGTCGAGAGCCCTTCCTCTGAAATTTAACTCCCAGTGGGCAGGACCGGTGGTCATGTTAAAGGCAGCAGGGAAAATAATGACTTCTGCTCCTTCTAAAACCATGAGCCTGCTTAATTCAGGAAATCTTATGTCATAGCATATCCCTAAACCGATTCTGCAAAATTCAGTATCAAAAACCGTCACATCCTTGCCGGGGGTTAGAACATCCGATTCTTTGAAGTATTGACCGCCTTCCACATCAATATCAAATAAGTGCATCTTCCTGTGCTTAGCGATTTTTTCGCCCTTTCTGTCAAAAACGTAGGATGTATTGTAAACATGATTTCCCTCCAATTCGGGCATTGAACCTGCAACCACATAAATGCCGGATTCTTTTGCCGCCTTGCTCATACTTTCAAAGCAATAACCGCCTTCCGGCTCGCCATATTCTCTGAAATATGAATTATCATAAGGACAGTTAAACATTTCGGGAAAAACCGCTAGGTCCGCCTCTTCTTTTGAAACACTTTTAATTAAATTAACGGCATTTTCGATGTTTCTTTGTTTATCCTTGCAAACCATGGATTGAATTAATGCTGCCTTAAATTTCATTATCCACCTCCGGTTTTTATTTAATTATAAAAGATAGGCTGATAATATGCAAGATAAAAGCCGGTTGCCCGGCTTTGTTTAATTCTATTCCAATTCCGCTATTAATTCTCCCGTTATTACCTTCTGGCCTTCCTTTACATGAATCTTGTTCACGGTTCCCGGTAAGGGGGCTAATACGTTGGTTTCCATTTTCATGGCTTCCAATATGGCTACGGGCTGGCCGGCCGACACCTTGTCACCTTCTTTTACAAGGATTTTATACACGCTGCCGGGAATGCTGGCCCCTATTTCATACTGGTTGCCCGTGTCGGCCATAACCCTTTCAACGTCAGATGTCTTGGCAGTTACGGCATTTTTATCCTTAACGGTAACAAGCCTGGTGTTGCCGTTTACTTCAAACGCCAGCTCCTTGGTCCCCTTGTCATTTGTTTTAATGTCGACTAATTTGATGTTCAGCTTTTTGCCTTCAGCTATTTTTACTCCGCAGGTTTCTCCTTCTTCCAGGCCGTGGAAGAAGATATCGCTTCCCATCATTCTTAAATTCACCTGGTCTTTTGATTTTTTCAGATAGTCCTCATATACCTTGGGATAAAGGGCGTAGCTTAATGCCTCTTCGTCTGTCCCCTCCAGGCCGTATTTTTCGCGAAGCATTTTTTTGATTGAATCGAAATCTTCCGGTGGCAGCAACTCTCCGGGCCTGCATTTTATGGGCTCTCTTCCCTTTAATATAAGCTTGCTGAGCCTTTCGGGGAAACCGCCTTCCGGCTGGCCCATCATCCCTTCAAAGTATGCTACTATTGAATCGGGAAAATCCAGATCCTTGGCTTTTTCATATATGTTGTCCGGAGTTAAATTATTCTGTACCATAAATATGGCCATGTCACCCACCGCCTTGGAAGAAGGGGTAACCTTGACTATATCACCCAGCATTTCATTAACTGTCTTAAACATTTCTTTCACTTCATCAAACCTATGGCCTAAACCGAAACTTTCAACCTGGGGCTTTAAGTTGGAGTACTGGCCTCCGGGTATTTCATACTTGTAAATTTCCGCTGTTCCGGTTTTTAGCCCCGATTCAAATTTATTGTATACGGGTCTTACTGCCTCCCAATAGTCGGAAATTTTCTGCATATCGTCTAAATTTAACCCCGTATCTCTTTCCGTATTTGCCAATGCGGCAATGACCGAGTTTAAAGGGGGCTGGCTTGTGAGTCCAGCCATGGAGTTAAATGCGGTATCACAAATATCAACTCCTGCATTTGCAGCTGCAAAAATAGTTGCCACACCGTTGCCGGCGGTATCGTGGGTGTGGAGGTGGACCGGAATTGTAAGTTCATTTTTCAGGGCTCTTATCAGCTTATCTGCCGCCATTGGTTTTAGGAGGGCGGACATATCCTTTATGGCTAAAATATGAGCTCCTTTTTTTTCTAACTTCTTTGCCAGGTCAACATAATATTTCAATGTGTACTTATCCCTTCTCTGGTCAAGGATATCACCCGTGTAGCATATGCTTGCTTCCACTATTTTACCTTGATTTAGGACTTCATCGATTGCAACTTCCATTCCTTCCATCCAGTTCAAGGAATCAAAAATACGGTAGACATCAATTCCTGCCTTAGAGGACGCTTTTATGAATTCTCTTATCACATTATCCGGATAATTCTTGTAGCCCACTGCATTTGCCCCCCTTAAAAGCATCTGGAGCAATATGTTGGGCATTTTTTCCCTTAAGATTTTTAACCTTTCCCAGGGGTCTTCGTTTAAAAACCTGTAGGCAACATCAAAGGTAGCCCCTCCCCACATTTCAACCGAAAACAAACCGCTTGCCAAATAGGACATGGCAGGTGCTATCTTTTCCATATCAATCGTTCGAACTCGGGTTGCCATGAGAGATTGATGAGCATCCCTCATTGTTGTGTCTGTGAGCAGGAGTCTTTTTTCCTTTAATACATAATCCGCAACAGCCTTGGGGCCCTTATTGTCAAAGAGGTCTTTAAGTCCGGGACCCCTCTGCCGCCCACTTATATCCGGTACTATAGGAACATCAAATTGGGGTTTTATTCCCTTTGTCTCGTTCACTACAATATTGCCGATATATTTTAGAACCTTCAGTTCTTTGTCTTCTCCCCCCCTGACATTTAACAGGGAAGGATTTTCGGCAATAAAGCCCGTATGGCACAGGCCCTTGGCAAATGTTTCGTGGTTTAAAACATTCAGTAAAAACCCGATATTTGTTTTTACCCCTCTAACCTTTATCTCCTTCAAGGCTCTTTTATTCTTTCTGATAGCATCCCTGAAGCTCCTTGAGTGGGAAGTAACCTTTACCAAAAGGCTGTCATAATAAGGACTTATTTCAGCCCCGGTGAAGCCGCTGCCCCCGTCCAGTCTGACACCAAAGCCCGAGCCTGTGCGGTAGACATCAATTTTCCCCGTGTCAGGGGCGAAGTTGTTGGCAGGATCCTCCGTCGTTACCCTGCATTGGATGGCAAAGCCGGAAGGTACAATGTCCTCCTGGGATTTTATATTTATTTCTTCCGAATCCAACCTATAGCCTTCAGCAATTAATATTTGGGCTTGAACTATATCAATCCCCGTTGTCATTTCCGTAATCGTGTGTTCCACTTGAATTCTGGGATTCATTTCTATGAAGTAGTGGTTTCCTTCTTTATCCACTAAAAATTCAAGGGTACCTGCACTTCTGTAATTAACGGATTTGGCTAATTTCAGTGCATCCTTGCAGATTGCCTGCCTCCGGTCCTCCGTGATGCCTATTGCAGGAGTAAATTCCACGACTTTTTGATGCCTCCTTTGAATGGAGCAGTCCCTTTCATACAAGTGAACTAAATTGCCGTAATTGTCTCCCAAAACCTGAACTTCAATATGTTTCGGATTTTCTATATACTTTTCGATGAAAATATCATCTCTTCCAAAGGCTTTCAAAGCTTCGCTCCGGGCACTCCTGAGCTCTCTCAATAAGTCTTCTTCACGCCATGCAATCCTCATTCCCCTTCCGCCTCCTCCGGCAGAAGCTTTGAGGATGACGGGATATCCGCAGCAGGCAGCAAATTCTTTAGCTTCATCCTCGGATTTTACAGCTTCCCCTACACCCGGTATGGTAGGTACACCCACTGCCTGGGCTGCTATCTTCGATTTGATTTTATCTCCCAATGTATCCATCATGACCGGGTCGGGACCGATAAATACTATGCCCTCTTCTTGACATTTTCGAGCAAAATCTACGTTTTCAGCCAAAAAACCGTATCCCGGATGGATGGCATCCACTCCCTTGGATTTAGCCAGGCTGACAATTTCATTAATATCTAAATAAGCATCAACAGGGGACTTGCCCTTTCCTACCCTGTAAGATTCATCGGCCTTGGTTCTGAACAAGGAATTCTTGTCTTCTTCCGAATATATGGCAACACTTCTAATTCCCAGTTCCTCACAAGCCCTGAATACCCTGATTGCAATTTCTCCCCTGTTGGCGACCAAAACTCTTTTAAACTTTTTCATGACTCCTCCGTATAATTGTTCTCCTGTGCTGAAAATACTTCATCCAGTTTAGCATTATTTAATAAACTTTTCAAGGATTTTATTTATTATTATTAATTTTTAGTGGTTTAAACTTTATTTTATTAATTTAAGCTAATTTAATAAGGGGAAAATCGCTTATTGCCGTTGTATTTTCGTCTTTTAAATTAAATAATTAAAAAACTCCCAATTAGGCTTGGGAGTCAAAATTCTACTTTTCCCGGGAAATTTCGACAAATTTCCCGGAGTTTTAGAGGTTAACGGCGCTGCCTTCCAAATGGCTTGTATCATTATAGAATACTTCTTTTATTTGGCCGCCATCATCCACTTCAATACAAGAAAGGCTGCAGTTTTGAACAACATTACCCATCCAGTCACTTGACAGCTTAAACTTTCTTATATATGCTTCTATGCATTTTATAGTGCCTCCGTGAGCAACTATCAAGACCGTTTTGTTCCTGTACTTATCTGTTATTTCTTTGAATGCTTCCACGACTCGCTCGTAGAATTCCTTAAGGTTTTCTCCCTTTGGATAATGGTTGTTAAAGGGGTCTTTTTCAATTTGAGCAAGGAGGTCTCCATGCTTCTTCTTTATTTCAAGATAGCTCATCCCTTCGAAGTCGCCTAAATTTATTTCTTTTAAACCCTCATGCTTTATTATTTCTATATCCTTGTTTCCTCTGACTATTTCAGCGGTATTGTAGGCCCTCATCAAGGGGCTTGAAACTATATAATCTAATTCTATATCTTCAACCCGATAGGACAAGAGCTCAGCTGCTAATATCCCCTTATCCGTCAAATCCGAGTTTTTATGTCCCTGAAACCTGCCTTGTCTGTTCCAAACCGTTTCCCCGTGCCTTGTAAAATATATTTTTGTCATAAAAAATGTGTCCCCTTCCTTGAATTTATTCTTTAAATATTATCATATATACCTTTAATCAATATTAAACCCTCTATGCCATGAGGCCGACGAAAATCGGCACCAATACCGTTACGGCCAGGGACAGTATAACCCCGCTTATAAAGGATATCACCGCTACCTCCGAATTGGTGTTCCTTGTTACCATGGGCAGGCCCGTGTCCATGCTGATTGCGGCTCCGGCTGCAATGGTTTCCAAATAGCCGATATTCTTTGCAATAAAGGGTATCGCCACAAAGGCCAATACTTCCCTGAATACATTGGATAAGAAGGCAATGGTGCCAAGCTCCGAGGATATGGGGGTTATTATTATGGCCGACAGGGTATACCAGGACATCCCTGATGCTATGGCAAGGGCTCCAAAGATATTTATATCAAATATGAGGCTGCATACTATTCCTCCTGCCAGGCTTCCTAATATGGTTCCTGCAGGTACAATGAGTATCCTGAAACCTAAGTTCTTTAAATTTTTGAATATATCTTTGTTGCTCCCCAAATCTAAACCTACAAAAAACAATAGGAGGCAGAGGCCTATATCCATTAATAAACCGGTATTTTCGTATACCGAATCAGGGGCTGCCAAATATCCGGATAAGATGCCCAAGGCTAATGCAATCAATATTTTTTTAGTCATTTTTTGCCTCCCGTGATATTCGTGTCAGTAATAGTTTTTTTCTTAGCTGCATAAACAAACAGTATGCTCATAAATGCGGTTACCAATGCAAACACCCCGGCCATGATCCCAATTTGGCCTATGGACGCAAGTATGTGCTCATCCGTTCCTATTCGGACTCCCATGATAAAAATCAGTCCGTAGAGAATTATTGTTTGTATGGAAGATATTTTTTTCATCAAATTTTCATGAATTATCCCCTTGCTGCTAATATACCATCCTATAGCCAAAATACCAAAGTACATCAAAACCCTTAACGCCATAGCCTGCCTCCTAATCTTTCTTTTCTGAATTCAGCATTTGAAGGAATTGGTCTTCAGTTATGATGTCTATTCCCAATTCTTTTGCTTTTTTGTTTTTGCCGGAAGAGGATGTAATATCGTTATTTATCAAATAAGTTGTTTTTGAAGTGACGGAAGATGCAACCCTGCCGCCCCTTTCTTCTATCAGGGCCTTCAATTCATCCCTGTTTTTAAAATGGCCCAAAGACCCGGTTATAACAAAAACATAATTCTCAAAGATCTGTGCTGATCTTGTTTCAGGGCCGGCTTCGATTTCCACTTCCTTCAGCACATCTCCCACAATGACCTTATTTTTTTCATCACTGAAAAATTTAACGTAATTGTTGGCCATAACATGACCTATACCGCCTATTTGAATCAAGTCTTCATATTTTGCATTTTGAATTCTGTCCCAGTCATGGCCGAATTCCCTGCTTATTAATTTGGCGTTTGACAAACCTATATTAGCTATTCCAAAGCTGTACAAGAGCCTTGGAGCAGTGGTTTTTCTTGCCTTGTTCACTGAATTGACCAAGTTGTTAAAGGACTTTTCACCAAAGCCTTCCATCCTGGTTATTACATCCTTATATTTTTCGATGTGGAAAATATCCGCCAATTCTTTAACCAATCCTTTTGCAATTAATTTTTCAATGGTTGCTTCGGAAAGTCCTTCTACATTCAGTGCATCCCTGCTCACAAAATGAGTGAATGATTTTATTTGCTTTGCTAAACATTCATCATTGGTGCAGTAGAGGGTTTTAATGTCATTATCATTTTTGATAAGGGTTTCACCCCCGCATACAGGACAATGTTTGGGAATCACGATATTATTGGTCCTGGTTAAATTGTCTGAAATTTGAGGAATTATCATATTTGCCTTGTATACATTTATTCTGTCGCCTATGCCCAACTCCAAGTCTTCCATGATGCTTAAATTATGGACGCTGGCCCGGCTTACGGTAGTTCCTTCCAGGTCTACAGGCTCAAATATTGCTATGGGGTTTATCAATCCCGTTCTGGAAGCACTCCATTCAATTTCCAGAAGGGTGGTTTCCTTTATATCGTCTCTCCATTTAAAGGCTATGGAATCTCTGGGAAACTTAGCGGTAGTCCCTAATGATTCACCGTATTTAATATCGTCATAGGTCAACACAAGACCGTCCGAAGGCAGGTCGTTGTCCTTAATGCGGTCTTCAAACCACCTGACTGTATCTTCTATGTTTTCTTGAGTCACCCTTTTAAATTCGACTATGCTGAATCCTTGGTTTTTTAACCAGTTAAGCTGGCTAATCCTGGAGTTGTTGAAATCAACATCCGCCTTTACCACTGAAAATGCATAAAAGCCTACATTTCTTTCTGCAGTGATTTTATTGTTGAGCTGCCTCACCGAGCCGCTGCAAAGATTCCTGGGATTTTTATATTTGCCTTCGGTTTCAGGCAAGAGCTGATTCAGCTTATTAAAGTCAGAATAGCTGATGACAGCTTCTCCTCTCAGTACCAGGCTTCCCTTATATGCAATTGTGAGGGGAATGTTGGTGAATACTTTGGCATTGTTGGTAACAACTTCTCCTACTTCTCCATTGCCTCTTGTTACAGCCTTTGTCAGCCTTCCTCCTTCATAGGTCATAACAATCGTAAGCCCGTCTAACTTCCAGGAAAGGACTCCTGTCTTTTCTCCCAGCCAATCCTTTAGGGCGGATACTTCCTTTGTTTTATCCAATGAAAGCATTGCTTTCTCATGCCTTTCCTTAGGCAGGTTCGACAAGAGTTCATATCCCACCTTAAGGGTGGGGCTGTTGGATAATACGACCCCTGTTTCCTCTTCCATTTTTTTAAGCTCATCATAAAGCTTGTCATATTCATAATTTGACATTATTTCTCGGTCTTCCTGATAATAGGCCTTGTTTGCTTCATTTAAAAGTTTTATTTTTTCTTTCATTAAAAGTAGTTTGTCTTCCATACCTACCATACCTTTATATTTTTTCGATTGGAGCATATTCTAAGTTAAGATTCTTGATGCCCTTGTTTTCAAAGGCTACCACTATTATATCATCTTTCAGCTGCACAACCGTGCCCTTTCCCCACAGTTTATGCCATATTTTGTCGCCTGGCATAAAACCATCCCCTTTTAGCTTGGGTTTACCTTCATCTTTAGATTCCAATTGCTGAAGCTTCTTGTTGCCGAAGGCAAGAGAATCGGATTCTTCTATGCATTCTTCGGGGATTTCATCCAAAAACCTTGACTTCAGCCTGGCTTCATGGCTTCCGTAAATAATTCTGTCCCTGGCATGGGTGATATAAAGCATTCTTTTGGCTCTCGTTATGGCAACATAGAAGAGTCTTCTCTCTTCTTCAAGATTGTCTTCACCATCATAATGAATGCTTGGAAACATACCGTCTTCTAAGCCTGTAATAAAAACCGTGTCAAATTCAAGGCCCTTGGCACTGTGGACAGTCATCAGGGTTACCAGGTCATTTGAAGAATCAGTCTTATCTATATCAGCCAACAATGAAATATGGGCTAAGAAATCCTCTATTGAATTTTCCTCATATCTTTCTTCAAAATCCTTAGCCGCCGACAAAAATTCATCCATGTTTTCCAGACGGCTTCTTCCTTCGAGAGAAGCATCCTGTATCAACATGTCTTTCAGCCCCGTGTCTTCGATTACATTAACTATGAATTCGCTTAAGGGCATCGCATCCTTTTTAATCATCAGCATTTCTATGACGGATACAAAGTTTTCGATGCTTTTTGCCGCTGAAGGCATAAGCTCCAATTTGTCAAAGTCAAAACAGGCTTCGAACTTTGAAACTCCCTTTGTTTCAGCATAATTTGCAATGGCGTCCCTGGCTTTTTGCCCTAATTTTCTCTTAGGTACATTGATTATCCTGTCAAAGCTCACATCATCCTTTTGATTTTGAATGAGCCTTAAATAAGCCACCACATCCTTGATTTCTTTTCTGTCGTAAAACTTTACTCCCCCTACAATTTTATAAGGAATCCCTTCTCCGATTAACCCTTCCTCCAAGACCCTGGACTGGGCATTTGTTCTGTATAAAATTGCAATATCAGAGTAATCGATCTTGTTTTCTCTGTGGTCTCTGCGAATCAAAGCTGAAACGGTAAAGGCCTCGTCCCTTTCATTTGCTGTTTCTATGATTCGTATCAAGCTTCCCTCTTTTTGGTCCGTATATAAGTTTTTACCCTTCCGTTGGCAATTGTTCTTAATGACTCCGTTTGCGGCATTTAAAATTACAGGCGTGGACCGGTAATTCTTTTCAAGCTTTACTATTTTAGCCCCCTTGAAGTCATTTTCAAAATTCAGGATGTTGGTAATATCGGCCCCCCTCCAGCCGTAAATTGACTGGTCTTCATCTCCTACAACAAATACATTGTTAACACCGTTTTTCTTCCTGCCCAAGAGTCTGATGAGACTATACTGGACCTTATTGGTATCCTGGTATTCGTCCACTAATATATATTTAAACCTCTCTTGATACAGGTTCAGAACATCCTCATTACTTTCAAGAAGCTCAAGGGTTCTTATGATTAAATCATCAAAATCCAATGCATTGGCAGCCTTGAGTTTTTTTTCGTAAAGGGCATAAACTTCCCCCTTATTCCTGTTCACATAATTGGAGTAATTGTCATTTATGTAGTTGTCCGGAGTGTTCCGCCTGTTTTTTTCGTTACTGATAAACTCTTTAATACTGTTGAGATTATACATCTTGGGATCCAGGTCCTTTTCTTTTATGCAGTCCTTTATTAAGGTCTTACGGTCATCTTCATCATATATGGTAAAATTCTTATCATACCCTATTCTGTCAATGAATCTTCTCAGTATTCGGACACAGATTGAATGAAAGGTCCCTATCCACATCCTGTCTATGGAATAGTCAATAAGACGACTTATTCTTTCCTTCATTTCGTCCGCTGCTTTATTTGTAAATGTAATTGCAAGAACTTCCCAAGGCATTGCCTTTCCCGATTCAATCAAATAGGCCGTACGGTGGGTAAGGACCCTTGTTTTCCCCGTACCTGCCCCTGCTATAACCAATATGGGGCCCTTGTCGTGAGAAGCTGCTTCTCTTTGTCTGTCATTTAATGAATTAAGTATATCCATATTTCTCCTATCCGGGGTTTTTCCTTTTATTATATCACAGTAAATCTCCGGTCACAAGTTTCAGATTTATTGGTTTTTATGCATAAATATGTTTATTGCAAACAATTTTAGGTATAAGTATATTAAACAAAATATATATTGTAATAAAGGAGGGAGTATGAAAAAGATATTGGTTCCCGTGGACGGTTCGGCCGCATCCCAGAAGACCCTGGCTCATGAATGATTATGGGGGTGTTGTCATGAAAAAAATTTTAGTAGTAATAAACGGATAAATAGTAAAGCAAGGGGAATATATCCTCCTTGCTTATATAAGTGTTATTCTGAGAGCTTTAGCTCCAAGAATCCCATGGGATCCTTGGCTGTCCCTCAGGATGACAGATATAAATTAGTCAAATAAGCACTGCATGAACTCTTCCCTTGTTATTCTACCTAAGTATTCGCCGATAGGCACTTCTTCAAGAACTTTCTTTATTTCATTCATGTCATACTTAAGGCCTGACAGCTTGTCTTCCAAATCCTTAATATCTCCCTTGCCGAAGAAATCACCGTAGATTTTACAGTTTTCAATAATGCCCTTTATCACATGGAGCCTTACTTCTACTCCTCCGCCTTCGAACCTCTTGTAACCCTTGTAATTAAACTCAGGTGATCTTCCGAAATTCCATTCCCATGTTCCGTATCTTTCGTCAACCATCCTTTGTATGTTTTTCCTGTCTTCATCGGATAATTCGTATATTTCAACAGGCTGGCTGAAATATTCAAAAATATTCTTTAAAAGGACTTCTTTGAACCGGAGTATATCAATATCATCCTTTAGGTAGGGCTTGATGTTTGTCACCCTGCTTGATACGGACTTTACTCCCTTGGATTCAAATTTATCTCGTTTTACCTTTAATGCTTTTGACAATACATCCAATTTAGTATCAAAAAGCAGGGTTCCATGGTTGAGGACCCTTCCTTTCACTATGCTTTGAGCAATGCCTGAAAATTTCTTTCCGTCGATGACTATATCATTTCTACCCGACAATTCACACTTCACTCCCAATTTTTCCAGTGCCCTGACTATGGGAATATTGTATGTCTTAAAGTCTATTAAATTAGTCTGTGCATTGGTGATAAAAGAAAAATTCAGGTTTCCCAAATCATGATAGACGGCTCCCCCGCCTGTTACCCTCCTCACCACATTTATATTGTGTTCGTTTACATATTCCATGTTTATTTCTTCTATGGTGTTTTGATTCTTGCCAACGATGATTGAGGGTCCGTTTCTCCACAATAAAACGAAGTCTTCATCCTTATTTAAATTTTTAAAAACATATTCTTCAAATGCCAAATTATAATAGGGGTTTGTTGAAGAGTTTTCAATAAACTTCATACCGGTCTCCTTGTTAACATAAAAATATTTATCTAAAGCTTTTGTCGAACAATGGATTTTAATAAGGGACGGTTCTTAATATAAAGAACCGTCCCCGAAAAATGAAAAATCTTGTTTATCTGTTTGCTTCGTATTGCCTTACCAGCTCTACGAACAGTTTCGGAACTTTCATCAAGTTTTCCGGAGTTTCAACATATGCTATACGGAACTGGGTGCTTCCCGGGTTAGCTTCACCCTTTGCTATATCGTAGAATCCCTTCATAGGTGCAATCAATAAGGTTGTTTGAACCCCGTCGATATCTACGGCACCTTCTCCTGCGCAGAAGAGGCAGAACTCTATAGCATCAAATCCCGGTTTTACAACATTCCTAACATCTACTACCGTATAGATTGAAGCATCAGGGCTTGAAACAATCAAATCCGGCTCTAAGGCTTTCAACTCAGATGTTACCTTTTTAATCAAATCACCGTAGTAGGTGCGGAGGTCCTTGCACCATTCTGCTATCTGGTCTTTTGTTTCATGGGCTAAAGCTCCGAATATATACTGGCCGATGGCATTTGCGCAAAGATTTGCCGTATATTCGGCTGCACAACGGGTTGCAAATTCCGGATTATCCGTTATAATGGCACCTATTCTCAGTCCGCATGCATTCCATACCTTTGACGCCGTTTCAATGCTTATTCTTCTTCCTTCGATACCGGGCACATCCTTATCCGAAAGTCCCCAGATGCTCACTAATTCACTTCCGTCAACATAGAATAATTCGCGGTAAGCTTCATCACTTGCCATCCACATGTTATACTTAACGCATAGTTGTGCGAGCTGTTTTAATGTTTCTTTATCGTATAGCTGGCCGGTGGGGTTGTCATAGGGTATAACAAGCATGGCTCCCGGATTGTTTGCCTTTATTGTTTCTTCGATTTTGTCGATTTCCGGAAGGCTGAATTTACCATCTTCATTTAAGTGACGTTTTACCGTAATGGTTTTACGTCCCAATCTTTCTGCAAATGAAATATAGTTAGTATATGCAGGGTCAATCATCAACAAAGGCTTTTCATCCGTTCCCGCAGGCCCGCAAACACCGATTATTAATAACTCCATTGCTGTTGAGCCGCCGTCTGTCACTATAACACTCAACTTGTCGGTATCAAACCCTTCACACCTTAAGATGTTCTTAAATGCTTCCTGAGTTTCTTCTAATCCGCCTGTGGCAGTGTATCTGATAACGCCTTTATTAAAGGGGCTTTCAGGTGCATCTAAGTTGAATAATCTTTTTTGCATAGCCGGATTTGTAGGCAGTGATACATTACCTATTGCCACATTGATTACTGCATCAGGTTTAACCTTGCGTTCTGCATACTTCATTTGTGAAAGTCTTACGTCTGAAGGAACCCTTGATTGAAAATGCGCTGACAATACTGGTTTATTCATTTAATAAAACCCTCCTAATAATATATTGTTGTGTATGTTAATATTATAGCTATCTTATTTTATTATAGCGAACTTTCATATTTTTGTCCATACAATAATTATTATTCATTTATCTTCTATGGCCCCAATTTGTAAGTTTTATCTGTTGACGATATTGACAGGGGTTCCGTTTAAAAATGCTTTCAAATTATCCACTGCAATATCCATCAGGCGCTGGCGGCTTTCCTTGGGAGCCCAGGATATATGAGGAGTAATGATGCAGTTTTTTGCTCTTAGAAGGGGATTGTCAGACCGTATGGGCTCTACCGATACCACATCAAGGCCTGCAGCATAAACCTTTCCGGAATTTAAGGCATCCGCTAAATCCTGCTCAACTATTAAGGGTCCTCTCGAATTGTTTATTATAATAACCCCATCCTTCATTTTTGCAATTGTATCCTTGTTAATGATTCCTTGGGTGGACGGAAACAAGGGGCAGTGGAGGCAAATGACGTCGGAATTCTCGAATAGCCGGTCTAAGTCCATATATTGAGCAATTTCCCTGCCTTCATCAGAAGGATATTCATCATAGGCAATAACATTCATGCCTAATGCCTTGGCTATCCTCCCGGTGGTCCTTCCAATACGGCCAAGACCTATAATTCCCATTGTTTTTCCGGCAAGCTCAATGAGGGGATAGTCCCAGAAACACCAGTCAGGATTATTCTCCCACCTGCCTTCCTTTACCGCTTGAGAGTGATGTCCTATGTGGTGACAAATCTCCAATAAGAGGCCTATTGCAAACTGTCCTACAGCATCGGTACCGTAGGTTGGAATATTGGAAACCAAAATTCCCCTTTCCCCGGCAGCTTCAATATCCACGATATTGTATCCCGTTGCAAGAACCCCAATGTACTTGATATTTTTGCATGCTTCTATGGTTTCTCTCGTAATGGGGGCCTTGTTTACCAAAACTATTTCGGCATCCCCTATCCGGCCTATGGTTTTTTCTATGGGAGTCCTGTCATATACGGTCAGGTCACCTAAGTTTTCGAATCCTTCCCAGCTTAGGTCTCCGGGATTCTCCGTATAGCCGTCTAAAATTACAATTTTCATTCTTTCCTCCTAATATTTTTTTAACCGGGCATTCCATCGATTGAATAGTTTATTCCCTTTAATTATCAAAGAAATCCTTTGCTTTGTCAATAGAATTTCCTCTTGCTTTCAGTTTGTCATCCATTAACACATTCCGGTTCCCGTCATAAAATAAAATGAATAGCTGGACCATGAAAATGAAGGAGATGCCATGATATATAGTACCGGTATAAATAATTCGAATCAGCCTGAAGGGAGATTCGAGCCTTTAACCATAGGAAGGCTGGCCCCTGATTTTGTAGCCCTGTCCACTCAAGGTTATGTCAGATTGTCTGATTATAGAGGAAAATGGATAATTCTAACCAGCCACCCCCAGGCATTTGGAGCAGTCAGCACGACCGAAATAATAAGTTACGCCCAGAACTATCCGGCCTTATCTGCCCAAAATATTGAAATAATCGGTTTAACAACAGATAATATCTCTGCTATTTTAGCTTGGATAAATGATATATATCAAAACACCGGGATATCAATACCCTTTCCAATAATTTCAGACACTGATTTATCCCTATCGGAGTTGTACGGTATGATAAGTCCCGACAGGATATTTGCGGCAACCGTCAGGAGTGTTTTCATAATAGATCCCTCAGGCAGGATTAGGGCAATTTTAACCCTGCCTGTATCTACCGGCAGCAATCAGGAAGAGTTGCTGAGGATACTTAATTCGATATTAATATATGAAAATTATAACCTGCAAACTCCTGCAAACTGGAAGCCGGGAGACCCTCTTGTGGTACCTAATCCGATTTCATATGAGGAGATGGTTGCCAGGAACGAGCAAAGCGAAAGCTTGGGATACTATTGTCCTTTTTGGTATTTATGTTACACTTACCTGAATGCCAATAATAGCTCATCCCCTCCGGCCCAAACAAATAACAATGTTTCCTCCGGCTAAGGCAATACAGATAATTTATGACGAAAAAAAGAATAGATGGTTAGATATAACCATCTATCTTATATTAAATATATAACAGCCTTACTCATATTCAATGGTCGCCGGCGGTTTAGAGGTAATGTCATAAACAACGCGGTTTACATTTTCTACTTCATTTACTATTCTTGTGGATACCTTCTCCAATACTTCGTAGGGTATACGGGCCCAGTCTGATGTCATACCGTCTGTTGAGTTAACTGCCCTTAAGGCAACTGTATGTGAGTAGGTCCTTTCATCTCCCATTACGCCTACGCTTCTGATGTTTGGAAGGGCGGCAAAGTACTGCCATATTTTGTTTTGAAGCCCTGCCTTTTTTATTTCATCCCTGAAAATATAGTCAGCTTCTCTTATGATTTTCAGTTTTTCTTCGGTAACCTCTCCCAAGCATCTGATAGCAAGTCCGGGTCCGGGAAAGGGCTGCCTCTCTACTATCTCTTCAGGAATTCCCAATTCCCTCCCCACCTGTCTCACTTCATCCTTGAAGAGGTGTTTGAGGGGTTCTAAGAGTTCAAAATCAACATCATCGGGAAGACCTCCAACATTGTGGTGGCTTTTTATCACTGAAGCGGTAGCCGTTCCGCTTTCTATAACATCCGGATAGATTGTACCTTGAACAAGGTAGTCGATGTGGCCGAATTCTTCCTTAAGCTTTTGTTTTTCTTCTTCAAAGACCCTTATGAACTCTTCCCCGATTATCTTTCTTTTCTTCTCAGGCTCAGTCACGCCTTTTAACTTGCTTAAAAATCTTTCCTGAGCATTTACACGGATTAAGTTCATGTGGAACTTCTCTTTAAATATCCTTTCAACCTGGTCTCCTTCATCCTTCCTCAAGAGGCCGTGGTCAACAAATACACAAATCAAACCGGAACCTATAGCCCTGTGGACCAAAACTGCCGCAACAGATGAATCAACCCCTCCGGACAAGGCGCAGAGGGCTTTTTTGTCTCCGGCCTCTTTCTTGATTTTCTCTATTGAATCTTTGACATAGTCTCCTATGTTCCAGTCTTTCTTTGCTTCACATACCTTAAATAAAAAGTTGTTAATTATTTCTCTTCCCCCTTCGGTATGGTCAACCTCCGGGTGGAATTGAACCGCATAAATCTTCTTTTCTTCATTTTTCATGGCACAAACGGGACATGAGTCGGAGCTTGCGGTTATTTCAAAACCCTCCGGCACACTTTCTATAAAATCCGTGTGACTCATCCAGCAAAGAGAATTTTGCTTTATATCTTTAAATAATTTATCATGGGAATGTATGTTGAGCCTTGCCCTCCCATATTCTCTGAAATCAGCCTTTCTTACTCTGCCTCCGAATTCCTGAGCTATGAACTGGCCCCCGTAACATATGCCCAAAACGGGAATACCCAAATTAAATATTTCTCTATCTATTTTTGGTGCATTTTCAGCATAAACACTTGCCGGTCCTCCTGACAGAATAATTCCCTCGGGGGACCTTTCTCTTATTTGTTCGATTGTATATGTATAGGGGACTATTTCACTATAAACCTTAGCTTCTCTCACCCTTCTTGCTATAAGCTGGCTGTACTGGGCACCAAAATCTATTATTAAAATCATTGTTTTCTCCTATTTTACCGTGATGGGAACCATTTATCAATGATAACCCTTATTCACAAAACTCTTGGTATTCCTCGGCTGTCAACAAGCTGTCCACTTCGGTAGGTATGCTCATATCAATGGCTACAATCCATGCATCATATGCCGATTCATTAATCAAGGTAGGATTTTCTTCCAATTCTTCATTCACTTCTATCACCGTTCCTGACACGGGAGCATAAACATCTGATGCGGCCTTGACCGATTCAAGAACTATAAACTGGTCTCCGGCTTCAACAATGGTTCCCTCCTCAGGCAATTCCACATAAACAATATCTCCTAACTTATCCTGTGCATAGTCCGTAATTCCGACATATGCCTTGTTCTCTTCAACTCTCACCCACTCATGAGATTCCACATATCTTAGTTCATCCTGCAATTTCATAACTTCCTCCGCGTAATTATTTAAGTTTGAAGGTAAGGGCCTCTCCTCTTATTATTAAAGACAGAAAAAATCTGTCTTAGTCTTTTGTATTGTTATTAACTTTATTTATCCCTTTTAACAGTCATTATTATAAAACCTATGATTGCCTATGTCAACATCTATATTATTGCCAAAAACACTCATATGTGAAAACTCTAAGAAAACGGCCATTTGGAATGACCGTTTTCAAATAACCGACTATTTAAAATTCTTGTTCTGATTGTTTTGATTATTCTTATTGTTTTTGTCCTTGTTCTTATCCTTAAGGTTATTCTGCCTGCTTTCGTTTCGATTGTCGAACTTGGTATTCTCGTTTCGATTGTCCAATTTGTTTTGGTTTTTGCTTTCAAACTTGTTGTTTTCGTTTTTGTTCCTGTTCTTATTCTCGTTGTTCATCTGTTTCATTTGCTCCTTCAAATTCTGTTGGCTGTCTAACTTCACACTGTCCTCCCAATTTGATAACTTCTCGTCTTTCTTGCCGAAATTAAATTTTTTTATTTCTATCATCCCTTCATATACATGTATTTGAAGATGCTTTGACATCTACATGTATATTATTGACACTAATATTTTTATTATTATTCCAATAAATTACATATATCAAACTAATTTGTACCAGTTCATTTTTTTACAAGTAAAAACTGATTCTATCAAAATAAACCATAGGTTTTTAAAATAAATACAAACAAAAAAATGCTGAAGGGACTGATTATGGTTGTAAAGAATACTATTTGTCCCGCCAACTCATGATTGCAGTCATACTGCTGGGCCATGGTGTAGCTTGATACGGCGGTAGAAGGCGCCATCATGCTGAAAAGGGCACATAGTTCCACCCCCCTGTATCCGAAGGCAATTGAAATCAAGGTTGCAAGCCCGGGAATGATGAATAGCTTTCCGGCAGAAACAAAAACTAAGTATTTAGTATTCTTCCATATATTATTTATTTCTATTTGTCCCCCTAAGGCTATCAAAGCCAAAGGGGTTGCTGTTTTCGCCACATCTCCAATCGACTTGCTTAAAGCAGAAGGTAGTTGTATTTGAAAAACCGAGGCCATTATCCCGACAAATGACCCTATTATCAAAGGATTTGACAGTATTTTAAGGATGGTCTCCCTATAGTTTTGCCTGTCGTCGGTAAATAAATCCAAAATTATAACTGCGGCAAAATTATAAATTGGTATTATGAAGGCTATGAGGGTCGTTACGACAGTCAAACCTTCATCGCCGAAAATATTGGCACAGAGGGGCATTCCGAAAAGTATGAAATTGCTTCTGTACAAACCTTGAATCAGAACCCCTTTGTTCCTTATGTCTTTTTCATATTTGGGGATTATTATAAGCAATATGCCGATGGTTCCCAAAACTAAAATAGCGGCAAATACGATATAGAATAAGTTCACCTTTTCCGATATCCGGCCGGTATAAATATTATTAAAGAGGTGAATCGGAAGTAGTACCTTGAATATGAAGCTGTTGAGTTCTTTTAAAAAGTCTCCGTCAAATATTTTCATCCTTCGAAGGAAGACTCCCAAAAACATAAGAATCACTAAAGGCAGGACAACATTCAAAGAAAATATCAGGTTATTCATAATTGAGTCCTTTCTCTTGCATGGCTGTATTACAGCCGTAATATGGTCTGTATTTGATTATTCCGTCAAGTATGCATAAATCAGCTTAATGGTGTTTTCCATTCCGTCTATATGGGTCCTTTCCATGCCATGAGAAGCGTGAACTCCGGGACCTATCAGGCCGCCCCTAATATCATTGCCCCCCTTTAATGATGCCGTTACATCCGAGCTGTACATGGGATATATGTCAACAGCATGTCCAATATTGTTTTTTCTCGCCAATCTTATGAATTTTGAGGTGATGTCATAGTCGTAGGGACCTGAGCTGTCTTTGGCGCATATGGATACATCTTGTTCCGTACAGGATAAATCCAGCCCAACACAGCCCATATCAATGGCAATCAGCTCGTCAATATCATCCGGAATGCTGGAACATCCGTGGCCTGCTTCTTCATATGTGGATAGGATTATTTTAACCTTGTTTTTCGGCTTTGTGTTTAATCTTTTAAATAATTCCATCAGGCTCAAGGCGCAGGCGGTTCCTGCCTTATCATCCAGATATCTGGATTTAATGAATCCGGCAGGTGTTATGGTAAATTTGGGCTCAATGGAAATGAAATCTCCCGTTCCAATATTTAAGGCTTGTACATCTTCCTTGGTCTTTACAAGCTCATCTAATCTTACCATCATGTTTTCTTCAGTTCTTTCCTTATCCTTGGCATCCTCGTAAACATGCATGGAAGGCGAGGTTGAAAGCATGGTTCCCGTATATGTTTTCCCCCTTCGAGTATGAATCTTGCAATATTCTCCATCGAGGGTAGGATATAAATTCCCGCCGATAGAAGTAATCTTTATTGTCCCGTCGTCATTAAGGGACCTCACCATTGCCCCCAGGGTGTCTACATGGACCGCCAGGCCCACGCAGTAAGTGTTATCTTCCCCTTCTATTTCAATTATTCCGTTCCCTTTTTTGTTTTTCTTGAATTTATAACCAAATCCTCCTGCAGCCCTTTCGATGTAGGACATAACATTGCTGCAGTATCCCGCAGGGCTGGGTATATTTATTATTTCTTCAAGCAATTTAAGAGTATATTCTCTGTTAATTTTTATGTTCATATTATCACGCTCCTGATTGATTCTTTACTCATTATACTACCACAAGCACCCATAGACAATAGTTTGCCACATAAAAGCTAAAGCTTCCCGAATAGGAAGCTTTTTTAATGTACTGTCAACAAGGGGACCGGATGTGTCCCCCCACCATGCTTAGCAGCGGTCACCTATTCCGCCTACCCTGTCACAGCTGCAGAACAGGATTACCAACAAGAGGAAGAAGAACAATAAACTGTCGTTGTCGCCGAAACCGCCGATTCCTCCTACCAAACCATCGTCTCCGCAGAAACATGCAAAGCAAACTAAGAGCAAGAAAAAGAATAATAAGCTGTCACCGCTGTCACCCAATATATTGTTAAACATAAAAACCTCCTAATAATAATTTTAATATATATTATTCTTATGGCTCTTAATTGTTACTTTATTAGCCTTCATTTAATGATTTTAGATAAAAAATTATTTTGTCGATAAAGCTGTCTTCGGCCTTGTAATATGGGCAGTCATACCGGCAGTCATGTTTGATCTCTCTCCTTTTGTTGCACTTATAACTGTGCTTGTCATAGCAGTGTTTAGGATTTTGCATACTATCCACCATATCCAATAAGCATTGTTTTGAATGCCCTTCCTCATCATTGGCAAGCCTGTTTAAAATATATATCAATTCGATAATATCATGCATTTTGCATATTATATCCCTGTCACATTTCCTTCTGTCCATTTTCATCACTCCATTCACCATCATTATATGAATTTTTTTTAGGCCTGCTATCATTAATACCTTTGATTTTGCCAAGTTTTATTGTATAATGTCCTTAACCGTTAACAGTCTGCTTTTGTCTCGTAAATAAGCATATATAGAGGTAATTGTATGAGAGCTTTTTTTAATATAGTGATAGTAGGACTTATTGGCTTATTGTCATCCACATATCTGTTCAACCTGTCGCCCGTTGACTACAGCGGGACAATTGAAATTGAAACTCCCCTTGAAGAAAGCACCTTGGGCTTGGAGGTAGAAGAAGACAGTCTGCTTAATCCCGAATCAATTACAATCAAGCACACGGCCTCAAAGCCGGAGGTGATTAAGATTGTTACCGACAGCATTTTCAATGTTGACATATACAAGGACAATGAATTGATTAAGACAGGCATCAAAAATTTGGAGCCTGTCTCTCCTTCAGTCAATGCAACCATTTCGCTGGATGAGGATAATCCTGTTGTTACCAGCTTAAATATTTCTCAGAAGCACTTAGGACTTGAAGACGGGGTATATGAATTCATATTTAATTCAAATTTGATAAGAGATAAAGAGAATTCTTCCCTGTCCGTGAGGGTTACCTATGATACGGCCGGTAAATATTATCCTGCCGCCGGCTCAGCCCCTGCAGGCACTAAGGGACTCACCCTCTACTTTGTTGCAGAAGATGCAGGCATATTAATACCCCTTACCAGGTTTGTCGTTGAGGATAAATCAATTACAAGGATGGCGATAGAACAGCTTCAAAACGGTCCCTTGAACAAGGGTTTTAGATCGGTAATCAAAAATGTCACGAACACAACATATAATAACGGGAACGTGGTAATTGATATTCCAAGTTCCTATGACGGTTACAACAGGGAAGAAACCGAAAGCTTGCTTGCTTACAATTCTTTTTTAAAAACAATTTTTGCCGTTGAAAGATATTGGCCCATACACAGCGTAAGTTTTACGGTAGACAGGACCAGGCCGGAAACATACTTCCACGGTATTGATATGAATCCGGTACCTAATGTTGAAAACAACTATATATTATATATGGCTTACAAGGCAGATGAAAGATATTATCTGTTTGAGCATCAACCGGAACCTGAGCAAATTGGTATAAGTGCAAATGACACCTTAGAAATGAAGGCGCGAAAAATATTTGATGCTTATTCGGATACTGCCCTCCCATATGCCGTCAGCCCGGTGCCTAAGTCAGTGGCCTTAAACAATGCATCGGTGGAGAGAAAAACCCTGATACTTGATTTTAATGAAGAGTTTTTAAAGGTTTACGAGGATAGGACTGATTTAAGACAAATGATGGTTGAATCCTTAGTATATACTTTCACCACGATACCTGGAGTGGACAGTATAAAAATTACCGCTCAAGGAAAGGAAATATCCGGTTTCCTAGATTCATGGGATATGACAAAGGCCTTGTATCCTCCGGAATTCATCAATCCGGAAATCGTAGAAACTCAAGAAAAATCAGAATAATAAAAAAGGGTCATTTTAATAAATGACCCTTTTGACTTATCTCACGACTTTGGTCCAAGGAGGTGTGTCCCACCGCCTTTTAGGGGGGTGTGCTTGAATACAGCTAAAAATGCTGCCGATACAAGAATGCCTGCTAATGACTGAAGGGCATTACCGGGTATTTCGCTGATAGTTGATAAGAAGTTTCCTACCATCAGGGAGCCCACGACATAATAAGCAAATACCTGCCACAGGCTTCCAAGAGCTGCACCGGCCAGCCACTTATATTTCATTGAGGAAGAAAGTTTTTCAATCATGGTTCCCATGATTAGGGCCATGACACCTTTGATTATAAAAGTGGGCACGGCATAGAAGGAGTAGCCCCCGATTATATCCGCTAAAGCCGCCCCTAAGGCACCTGCCCGGGCACCCTTCTTCTTGCCGATCAATATCACCGCAAGGAATATAAACCCGTCTCCTATATGAGCATATCCTCCTGATACGGGCAGGGGCACTTTTATTATAAAGGTTGCAACACAGACCAAGGCAGCAAACAAAGCTGTGTAAACCATATCTTTAACTTTCCCGTCATCCATTGCCATCACCATCCGATAAATAATTTGACTATTGCTTAATTATATTATACCCAATTCTGTACCCTTTAAAAGATACAGATTAACAATTTGTTTAGATGACAGATTAAGGGACAAAAAAAAAGCTGTGCACCCTCCTTCGACAATACATAACAAGCGTTACTCCGGCAGTTAGCTCAAACCCGGCACCCTCGCGTCACACAAAAGGATCTACTTACTGCTGCTTCCTTCCGGACCTGGCAGGGTTCATAGGTTTTTGTTGCGCAAGACCGAGCTATCAACACCACTTACAAGAGGCAAACCTCACAATGTACGCCTCGGGAAGGGAATTCCACCTTGCTTTAGCGGATTGCAAGTGCAGGGCACCGCTACCTCCCCGTGTAGCACAGCATTAAAATGATAACACAATTAAAAATATGTGTCAATGTAATAATTTGCCGAAATGCCCTTAAACGGCTTATTTGAGAACTTCTAAAGTTTTTTCTTCTTCGAATTGTTTGGTATATAAGTTATAATAATGACCTTTTTTTGCTATGAGTTCCTTATGGCTTCCTCTTTCGATAATTTTACCATCCTCAACAACCAAAATAATATCAGCCTTTTTAATTGTTGAAAGCCTGTGAGCAATTATGAAGGATGTCCTCCCCTTCAGGAGGTATTCTATACCATTTTGGATAAGTTTCTCCGTATGGGTGTCAACTGAAGATGTGGCTTCATCCAAAATAAATATTTTAGGATCAGCCAATATTGCCCTTGCTATTGATATAAGCTGTTTCTCCCCGGTAGAAAGCCTGTCTCCCCCTTCCCCCACATGGGTGTCATATCCTTTTTCAAATTTATTGATTAAGGTATCAAGGGAAACAATTTTTGCCGCTTCCCTTATTTGATCATCACTTGCGTCTAAATTGCCATACCTTATATTATCCCTGATGGTTCCGGAAAACAAATGAGGGGTCTGAAGAACATATCCGATGTTGGAATGAAGCCAAAGCTGTGATCTTTCCCTGTAGTCCCTGCCGTCTATGAGGATTTGTCCTTCCCTAGGCTCAAAAAACCTGCATGCAAGGTTTACAAGGGTGCTTTTGCCGGCTCCCGTTTCCCCTACAATGGCAACATTGGTACCTGCCGGGATGTGGAGGTTGAAGTTTTTTAGAACTTCCTCATCCCCGTCGGGGTATTTGAAGGTAACATTTCTAAATTCGATTTCTCCTTTGATTTCCTCCCAGTTTTCTCGTTTTGGATTAATATTGTCTCCATAAATTTTTATTACATCTTCCCTGTCTTTTATTAAGGGCTCCTTATCCAATAAATCCGTAACTCTTTCAATATTGGCCTGGAGGGATATTATTTCGGCAAAGGTCCGGGCTAATTGCTGGACCGGTTCAAATATGTTTACCGCATAGGAAAGAAAGGCCGAAAGGGTTCCTATTTGAATAATCCCATCCATAGCTAATATGCCCCCTCTTGCCAAAACCAGGGCCGTTAAAACCGAGCCGAAAAACACTATTATGGGAATATATAAAGCATTCCATCTTGCCAAATTGATGGCCGACCCCTCTAAGGCCTCACTGATACCCTTGAATTCCGAGAGGTTTTTATCCTCAATCACTAATGTCTTGGAGGTTTTGGCCCCCATAATTCCTTCATTGAAGGCTCCGGTCATTTTGGAGTTAACCTTTCTTAACTCCCTGCTGGTAGAGAGAATCCTGTTTTGAAAGTAAACCGTTATGAGAGCCATTATGGGAACTACTAAACCTACGATGAGGGTAAGTCTTACATTCAGCATAAACATTGCTATGAAAGCACCTATAACATAGGCAAAGGACCAAAAAACATCCACCAAGCCCCAGGCTATCATGCTTCCGATTTTATTGGTATCGCTTAAGGTTCTTGCCAGTATGTAACCCACGGGAGTCGTGTTGTAATATGACAAGGAAAGATTCTGAAGGTGCTCGAATATTTCCTTTCTTAAATCCATTCCGATGTGCATTTCAACCACAATAGCAAGGCGTATAAACAAGGTGACGGACAAGGCCATGACTGTTAAAACTGCCCCATATGCGCCAATAAAGGCGGTCAAGCCTTCAGTGGTGCTTTTGGCGATAAAATTATCCACCGCATATTTTTGAAACAAGGGGATGGATAAATCCATCAGGGCGGTAACAAGCATAAGGATAGTCAGGCCTGTCAAATTTTTTGTATAGGGTTTAAAAAATCTTTTTAGTTTTAACCAGGGCTTTATATTGAAGGACCTATAGCTTTCTTCTTCGTAATAATTCATTCTATATCCTCCGCTAAGTTCATTTGGACATCATATATGTCTTTATAGATTCCGTCTCTCCTTATTAATTCCTCGTGGGTTCCCATATCTGCTAACCGGCCCTTGTCTAAGACCAAAATAGTATCGGATTCCATTAAGGTTGTTATGCGGTGGGATATTATGATGATTGTTGACTTGCCCTTTCTTTTTTTTAGGGAAGAACGAATTTTGGCATCCGTGTCGGCATCAACAGCAGACAAGGAATCATCAAATACCATTAGGGGGGTTTTTTGAAGGAGCATCCTGGCTATTGCAACCCGTTGTTTTTGTCCACCGGACAAGGTAACTCCCCTTTCTCCCACTATAGTATCATAACCTTTTGAAAACTCTTCTATTGTTTCGTCAACACGGGCAGTTGAGGCAGCTTCTTTGATCTCATCCATGGGGGCGTCCGGATTTACTATTGCGATATTTTCCTTGATGGTACGAGAGAATAAAAAGGGTTCCTGGAGCACCATTCCTATATTTTTCCTCAAATGGTCCCTTTTGATGTTTTTAATATTGACTCCCCCTATGGTGATGGTACCCATGTCATCAGGCAGGTCATAAAGGCGGTTCAAAAGATACATGAGGGTTGTTTTGCCGGAACCTGTTCCCCCCAATATGGCAAAGGTAGATCCTGCCTTTATTTTAAATGAGACATCTTTTAAAATCCAGTTATCTCCTTCATATTTAAATGAAACATTCTTGAATTCAATATCCTTAAATAAGTCGGGTGCCACTGAATCGGGACTGTCATCCTCGACAGGCTCTTTTAATATTTCGCAGATTCTCCTCAATGAAACCTTGGCCTTGCTGAGCTCTGATAGAATTCTTCCGAAGCTTCGAAGAGGCCACCCGATCATAGCGGCATAAGAAGCAAAGGCTAAGAATTCCCCTAAGGTAATCACCTTGTTTACGGCAAAATGAGTACCGTAAGCAACAATTACCAATAGCAGGACTCCCGTTACCAGGTCGCCGATTCCCCAGTAGTATCCCAACTGATATCCTAACTTAACCCACAGGTCGGAAAATGTATTATTTCTTTCTGAAAACTTTTCTATTTCATGCCTTTCACGGCCGAAGGCCCTCACAACACGGACTCCTGTTAAATTTTCCTGAATTGTGGTAAAGAGCCGGCCTTCCGCTTCATCGGCAACCAGGAACTTTTTTGCCAGGATGCCGTAAAAAATCGTGGAATAAAAAAGAACTATAGGTATGAATACCAATACGGCCACAGTGAGCTGAAAGTTCATGGAAAACATCAAAATCAGGGATATTATGACCAATATAATAACCCTGAACATTTCAACGGATTGGGTGCTGATAAAGTTGCGCACAACTTCCACATCAGAGGTTGACCTTTGTATTATGTCTCCCGTTTGATTTTTTATATGCCAGCTGTAGGGCAATTTTTGTATGTGATCAAACAATCTATCTCTCAGGGTTTTTACGGTTCCCTCAGTCCCCCTTGCAAGGGTTACCCTCCCGGCATAGTCGCTTATACCTGTTATAAAGGCCAAGATTAAAATTATAAGAGCAAAAAACCACAGGTTTTTTTGCAAAAATTCTATACCCCCTAAAGCCTTAACCATTTTGGTGATTTGTGCCGGGTAGTTTAAAGGGAGGCCGTCTATGACATGGTCCACGGCAAACCTTATGACTTGAGGCACGGCAAAACCTGCAGCAACCTTAATTATGGTAGCTCCGCCGGATATAAAGAAATATCTTATGTAGCCTTCAGCCAATCTCCTTATGATTTTGTAGTCGGATTCTTTCATTTAAACCTCTCATTAAGGACAAATAAGCAACCCCTATAGGATTGCTTATTAATTCTATAATAATATTCATATGGTGTCAATTGAAAATAAATGGCTTAATATCAACAAAAACTCATATTGTCATTCTTTGATGAAGCTTTCGAAATTATCGCTGTACCTTACTGTTTTATCTTTAAAAATCCACATTGCTTCAGTTTCCGGCAGAGAGTTTATGAATTCAAGACCTTCCTCAAAAGGCATGCAGAAGAGGGCTGTGGATAAGGCATCGGCTATACCGGAATCCTTGCTGATTATTGATACGGCGGTGAAGTATTCTGCAGGATACAGGGTATCGGGATCTATTATGTGATTATACCTCTTTCCGTCTACCGTGTAGAATCTTTCATAATCACCGCTTGTTACCAAAGACCCGTCATCTAACTTAACCACTTTAAAAATCGGATTTTCATCCTCCGGGTCAGGGTTTTGGATTCCCACGTTCCATGGTTGGTCCGTAGTCACATTATTGTTTATGGCTCTGACGTTTCCTCCCACGGATAAGAGAGCGGATTTCAATCCTATGTCCCTTGCTGTTTTACTTACCTGTTCGGTTGCATATCCCTTTGCCAGGGCACCAACATCAAGGCTCATGAGGGGGTCTTTCAAAAAGACCGTTGAGTTAACCTCATCGATGATAATATCCTCGATGTTGGTATGTTGAGATGCTTTTTCCAGCTCTTCCAGAGGGGGAAGGGATGCATTTTCAGGATCCTCCAAGCCCTCGGTCCTGTACTCATGCCAAATTTTCAAAACAGCCCCATAGGCAATATTTGTTTTGCCCTTGGTTTTCTCATATACCTCTTTTGAAAATTTAAGGAGGTCTATTATTCTTTTATCAACCTTAACAGGCTTTATTCCCGCATTGTCGTTTATGGTTTTAATATTGTTAATACCTTCATAATCGTTATAGATATCATAAAGCTGATGATATTCCTTCAAATCGTCACGAATAATCTGAGAATACCCTGTAAACTCTTCTTTGGTTTCAGTATATCCCACAATTCTTGTAACTGTATCAAAGAGCATGATAAATTCAGCTTGATACTTGGTAAGTTCCTTTTCCCCGCAACCCGGTAAAACAAGGGTTGTAAATATTAACAATATTATGGAAACTGCTTTCTTAATCAAGAGACACCTCAAAAATAAAGGGGCAGATTCTGCCCCGATGATTCATGTTTGAATGTTACCTGTTTGAATTGTTGTATGCTTTTTCGTAAATTGTCTGGAAGTCTTCAATTCCAACTGTAACAGATGATACCAAGTCTTCTTCGGTAGCATGACCGCTTTCGTCAACAGCTATACCCTTAATCTCTTCAACAGTCTTGCCTACCACATAAGCTGCAAATGCATCTGCTTGCTCATACCATTCTTTTCCTATGGCTGAAGCTTTTTTCATTCCGTAGCCTTCACCCAACTCAACCTTTGTTAAAGGTGCTTCTGTTAAATCTGATGTAATTTTACCTGTTGCATCAAATTTAACATTAGCTTGAGAAGCATCTATTATTGAGCTTGTTACTTTTCCATCCTGATCAAATGTTGCCGCAACATATGTTGAGTAAGCTTGAGCCAGGCCTTCCGCGTCAGCAGTTGCATCTTTGGATTTTGAAATTGTTGTTATAACTCCCAAACCTAATTCATCTGAAGCATTTGCTCCCAAATTCTTGGCATTTGCAACAGCTTTTTCGATAGCTTCTTTATAAGGATTAATTTTAATGGTTACAGATGATACTAAGTCAGCTTCTGTCGGAACTCCTGATTCATCAACTGCGATACCCTTAACTTCTTCAACTGTTTTCCCTATAACATATTGAGCCAAAGCATCAGCTTGTTCATACCATTCTTTATCTATGGATGACGCTTTGCCCATTCCGTATTCTTCTTTCAGTTCTTGTTTGGATTTGAACACAGTGTTTAAATCAGGCAGAATCTTGCCTTCCTTGCTGAATTCGATTTTTGTTTGAGCTGTATCAATTACAGTTTGCACTATTTTCCCTTCATTGTCAACAGTAACTGCAACAATTACTGAATCTGTCTGGGCAAATCCGTCATTTTCGCCTGCATCCTTAGACTTTTCTAAGGATGATATTACTGCCAATCCTGTCTTAACTTCTCCTTCTGCCAATGGTTCTTCTGTTTTTGGCTCCTCTGTTTTTGGTTCTTCTGTTTTCGGTTCTTCTGTCACCGGTGTTTCAACCTTGGGCTGCTCCTTTGTGCATCCTGCAAAAGCAAACAGAGACAAAGCTAAAACCAACACTATAGCTATTATTTTTCTCATTATTTTCCTCCATAAATCTTAATATATATATAATCAGCTTATCAGCTGCTTATAACTTTATTGTATCTTTATATTATTGTCAGCATTCAACTGTTTATAAATAAATTTTCCGATAAAATTTCCGCCTAGGACAATCTTGTAGTCTAAATCGTTACAATATTAGCAGGTTGTATTATCTTAGTCAACACTTTTTTTATATTTTTTTGATTTTATGTTCAGCATTATCAAACTGCGTTCTGATATGTAGGCCTTTAAAAAGGATGCAGGTCAACCGCAGCCATAAAATTTATCCTTTATATCCGATTCTCCTTGATATTTCATTTGCAGCTTCTTTGATAATGACAATTAATTCACCTATTTTCTCATCCGTCATCCTGAAAGCAGGTCCCGTAGTGGACAAGCTGAACCTGACCTTCCCCTCATGGTCAAATATGGGTGCTGCTACACATTTTATACCTTCCACATATTCTTCGTTATCTATGGTGTAACCGTTTTTCTTCATTTCTTCCAGCTTCTTAATGAAGTCGCCTTTATTTGTTACCGTGTTTTTAGTGTGCTGAGGAATTCTCTTGGGTATATATGCTTTGATTTTATCCTTGTTCAGGTAAGATATAATTATTTTACCGTCTGCGGTCGTATAAGCCGGCAGCCTTGCCCCTATTGTAGTTGATGTTTTTATGGACTTGTTGCATTCCCTTTTTTCTATCCAAACAACATCTGTCCCGTCAAGCATAGCCACATGGACCGTTTCTTCAATTCTATCGCACACTTCATTTATTACAGGCAGGGCCAGGTTTCTTATATTCAATGAATTTACGACCAAATCACCAAATCTTATAAACCTTATACCTAATCTGTATTTTTGTGTTTCTTCGTCCTGCGAGATAAAACCGTGGTATTTAAGGGTTGAAATAATCCCGTGGGCGGTACTCTTGTTTAAACTTAGTCTTTCGGAAATTTCCGACAGCCTGAGTTCCTTATTTTCTTCATTGAAACACTCCAATATTGCCACTGCCCTGTCAATGGATTGGACTCTAATTTTATCCTTCATATAACACTCCCAGATTATAGCATGATATTTCATGAAAATCAATATAAATAATTTATTAACGAACAATTGCGCACTTGAAAAGCAATTGTTAAAATCTGCATTTTTCGTGCATTTATCAAATGAATTTTTACGTTTAAAAATCCGCATTCAACATATCATGGTCCATATTAACACTATGTATATAGTTTGTCAACCAAAATATAAAATCCCTAAATATTTTTATAATTTTTTTTGCTATAGACATGTTATGTTAAATAAGTTAAAATTATCTTATTAAATTAAAAGGAAGGGATATCATGAACATTAATAGGGAAAGAGCATGTGAACTCCTCAAAGAGTACAACAAGGATGAATTTCATTTAGAGCATGCAGATACGGTGAGCTTTGTGATGGAATATTTCGCAAAGAAGTTAGGATTTGAAGATGAGGCGGAATTTTGGGGTATAGTAGGTCTTTTGCATGATATTGACTTTGAGATGTACCCTGATGAGCACTGTGTAAAAATGCAGGAGATCTTAGCCCAAAAGGGGGTAGATGAAAGAATTATCAGGGCTGCCGCAAGCCACGGTTACGGACTGACGGATGTGACCATAAAACCTGAACACACCATGGAAAAAATTCTTTTTGCAACCGATGAGCTTACGGGATTAATCGGTGCCGCAGTTCTGATGCGGCCTTCAAAGAGCTCTTTAGATATGGAGCTTAAGTCACTGAAGAAAAAATTTAAATCCACCGGATTTGCAGCAGGCTGCTCAAGGGAGACCATAAAGGCAGGAGCCGAAATGCTGGGCTGGGAATTGGATTACCTCCTGGATGAAACCCTAAAGGCTATGCAGGAGTACGAAAAATCAAAACTATAAAAATCTTATCAATTCGAGGATATGCCGCCAGGCATATCCTCTTTAATTTGCAGCTTGATATAGACTTTTTAACATTTATGCAAAAGAAACCTGCAACCATGTGGAAATTCATAAATATGTATTCACGGATATTATAATTACTCATTTTTAGCGGTAAATCAGGTTTGCAAACGTTACTTTATAAAAATACTTGTAATTTTATTAATTTTCTACGTTTTAGCGTATACGTTTTGGCGGAATTGTGATATAATTAACTCAATATTTTGATTTCTTGGGGGTGACGACATGCTAGTAAAGGAAGCTGTTATTAAGAGGATTAACGAAATTTGCGATGAAAGGGGCATAGCCGTAAACAAGCTTGCAAACATATCAGGTATCACACCGTCTACGGTGTACAGCGTCTATAACAGCGATAGAAAAGATTTAGGGATCGTCCTGATTAAAAAAATTTGCGACGGTTTTGAAATCAGCCTGGAAGAATTCTTTTCTTCAGATATATTCAGGTCCTTGGAACAAGAATTAGTTTAACGGATATAAAAGACGGGGCATCCTAAAAAGGATGCCCTTATTATTAAGTCTTTTTCTTTAAGTTAGATTATTATTCCTGTACTGTTTTAACAGATATACATATTTCTGCTCGGCAGCTTCCACCCTGTAAATTGCATAGTCAACCAGGTCGGGATGTGAAACATTTTCAAATATATTTTTTGCATCTTCCCATTCTTTTTTAGCATTTTCAATGTTTATAAACTCATCATCCCCGAGGGACTTCCTTTTTAATTTAAAATTTTCCAATATATTTTTAAGGGCTGATTTTTTTTGAATATCATTCATGGAAAAAACCTCCTATCCCTATTATTATAGACAGGAAGTTCCATTTTATTCCTCATATCCCAAAATATTTTGTCCCTCTTCTATATATTGCCCCTTTCCAGCTTTAACAGGTATTCTTTTATTCCCAAACCCCCGCCATATCCTGTAAGCTTGCCGTTTTTACCTATAACCCTGTGGCAGGGAATGATAAGAGAAATGGGATTTCTGTTATTTGCCATGCCTACCGCCCTGCATGCCTTTTCATTCCCGACTTTTCTTGCAATGTCTTCATAAGTCACGGTTTCGCCGTAAGGAATGCCGGTAAGAGCCTTCCATACTCTTTGCTGAAATTCCGTGCCGGATGGAGATAAGGGTAAATCAAAGGACCGCCTTTCACCCTTCAGGTATTCTGATATCTGTTTATGTGCATCCTTTAAAAGGGCTGTTTCATTTACCCTGCTGTCAGGCAGGTTTTCATGGCCGAACAAAACATGGGTTATATAACCGTCCTCTTCTGCTATAGTTATTTTACCTATATCCGTATCATAAAAAAAGAAATTTTTCATTTTTTTAATTTTTCATACCTCACTATTAAATCTTCCCCTTTTTCCTTGTAAGGGACAACCTTACCTTCCTTATAGTGCTTCCTGCAAAGGGGTATGTAGCTTTCATTGCCTCCAATAAAAATTTGTTCTCCTGTGTACACTACCCTGCCATCCAGGATACGGGCATTGGTCAAAGCCTTTTTCCCGCACCAGCAAATAGTCTTAATCTCCTCTATTTTATCCGCCAATGCAAAAAGCCAGTATGACCCTTCGAATAGCTCGTTTCTGAAATCAGCCCTCAGGCCGTAGCACATGACAGGTATATTCAGATCATCAACCACATCCGTAAGCTCCACTATGTGGTGTTTTTTTAAAAACTGGCATTCGTCTATTATAACTGCATCCACACCGAATAAATCGTTATACTCTTTCACTACTTCAAATATATTCATGTCATCACTCACGGGCAGGGCTCTTCTTTTAAGGCCTATTCTTGAAGCAATGACTCCTTCTTCGGCATATCTGTTATCCAGGGAAGATGTAAACAAGAGGGGGTTTTGTCCTCTTTCTTCATAATTGAAGGCCACCTTTTGAACTTCTATGCTCTTTCCCGCCCCCATGGTGCTGTATCTGAAATAAAGCTGTGCCATAATTTTCCCTCTCTCTTCGTCATTTTATCATGTTTTTACATTTCTCTTCTGCCTTCCAAAGCCCTCATCAGGGTTACCGTATCGGTATATTCTATGTCTCCGCCTATGGGTATCCCGTGTGCTATACGGGTAACCTTTATTCCCAAAGGCTTTATCAGCCTTGATATATAAACAGCCGTGGCTTCACCCTCGATGGTGGGATTTGTGGCTATAATTACTTCTTTTATGTCTTCATTAAGTCTTGTAATCAAGCTTTTTATATTTATATCATCAGGACCGATTCCGTCAAGAGGAGAAATGGTACCGTGAAGGACGTGATAGACACCCTTGTATTCCTTGGTTCTCTCCATGGCTGCAATATCTCTTGCATCTTCAATAACGCAGATGGTTGACTTGTCCCTTTTTATGCTGCCGCAAATGCCGCACAGGTCGCCTTCAGCCAAGTTTCCGCATATTTGGCAGTGCTTTGTGTTTTTTTTGCCGTTAACTATTGCTTTAGCCAGTTCCATGACATCGGCATCCCTCATGTCCAAAATATGAAAGGCAAGCCGCTGGGCTGATTTCCTGCCTATCCCCGGAAGCTTTGCCAATTCTTCGATAAGTTTGGTAATAGGCTGCGTATATTGGTCCATCATATCAACCCCGGTATGTTTACTCCGCCTGTTACTTTTTTCATTTCGCTTTCCATCATTTCTTCAGCCTTCCTGAAAGCCTCATTAATTGCAGCAACAATCATGTCTTCAAGCATCTCCACATCATCCTTATCCACTGCTTCAGGGTCTATCTTAAGCTCAAGAAGGTTTTTTTTGCCATTTACCTTAACTGAAACAACCCCGCCCCCGGATGTTGCTTCCACTTCTCTTTGTTCAAGGTCCCTCTGCATTTCCTCCATTTGTTTCTGCATTTTTTGAACCTGCTTCATCATATTGCTCATATTCCCGCCGCCGGGCATCCCCATGGGCATTCTTCTGCCTTTTGCCATCTTAATCCTCCTGTTTAAATTCTACTATTTCTCCAAATTCCTTTTTCAAATCTTCGTATACATCTCTTATGGTTGTTTTTGGTGGTGGTTCCTTTGCTTCACTCCTGGCAATAAACTCAACCTCGCATTCTTCTTTTAGAAACCTGCTGAGTATTTCTCTGCAGGCTGATTTGTTTTTGGGCTGGTTTGCAGCATTTATATGGAAGGTAAACTTGGGGTCAAATTCAAACACGGCTTTTTTATTCACTACCCCCATCAGCCGGGATTCCCTTATAATTGCCTGAAGCCCCGCATTCTCGCTTCTGATTTCTTTAAGTATAGTATCCCATTGGCCGGTTATGATATCAAAAATTTCTTGGTCGCTTTTGTTTTCCCGGCTTTTTTCACCCGGTGTTTCCCTGACTTCTTCTTTATTGACCTTCTTTTTTGCGACTTCTTTCTTCACTGTGTTTTCCTGAGCCTTATTGGTCCTTACAGGCCCAGCTTCTGTTTTTCTTGCCAACATCTTTATGAGCTTTGTTTCCAACAGTACCCTCGGGTTCAATGCTTTCTTGCATTCGGCCTGGGCCGTTGACAAGTCTTCTATTGTTCTTACCAGGTCGTCAAGGTTAATTTTTTTATTCAAATCCATAATTTCATGAGCTTCATCTTCGGATATCCTCATCAGGTTATCTGAAGAATTTGTTGCCTTTATTATAAGCATATTTCTGAAACAAATAATCAATTCGTCAAGAAAGACGGTAAGTTCTTTCCCGCTGCTTAAAATATGGTCAACTAAGGACATGGTTCTTTTAATATCTCTGTCGACAAGGGCTTCAGCTGCTTCCAAAATCAGCCGGTAGTTAACCGCCCCCAATAAGCTTACCACCGTCTCATAATCAACCTGAGAATTGAAGGATATGCACCTGTCCAAGATGCTTTGAGCATCCCTCATTGCTCCTTCTGAATTTGCCGCAATCAATTTCAAGGCCTTTTCTTCATACTTAATATTCAGGTCCCGGCAGATTTTTTTCATGTTCTCCACGATAACATCGGCCTTGATTCTTTTTAAATCAAACCTCTGGCACCTGGATAATATGGTAGCCGGTATTTTTTGAGGCTCGGTAGTTGCAAGTATGAATAAAAGATGGTCAGGGGGCTCTTCCAAAGTTTTTAATAGCGCGTTAAAGGCCCCTTTTGACAACATATGGACCTCATCTATGATATATACCTTGTATCTGCTTTTAACAGGCAAAAACATTACCTTGTCTCTGAGCTCTCGGATGTCATCCACCCCGTTATTTGATGCTGCATCCATCTCAATGACATCCATATTGGTTTCATCCAATATGCTTTTACATATTTCACATTGGTTGCATGGATTTCCGTCCCGGTTGTTTAGACAATTAACGGCCCTTGAGAATATCTTGGCTGTGGATGTTTTTCCCGTTCCTCTTATTCCGCTGAAAAGGTAAGCATGGGCTAAATTATTGGTCATTATTTGGTTTTTCAAAGTCCGGGTTACATGCTCCTGACCTAAAACATCATCAAATGTTTTAGGACGGAATCTTCTGTATATTGCCTGATGAGACATGTGCACCACCTAACCCTCCGGTTTTTTTTGATTATATTATTATAGCATATAATGTTTTATTTAACAACTTAAAAGGCAATTTAAGGATTCCTTAAATTGCCCTAAGTACACTATTCCATGTTGTATTTTTTCTTGAACCGGTCAACTCTTCCGCCCTTATCAACATATTTCTGTTTGCCGGTAAAGAACGGGTGGCATTCTGAACATATTTCAACTTTAATCTCGTCTAATACGGAACCGGTTTCAAATGTATTTCCACATGCGCATTTTACGGTAACAGTTTTATATTCGGGATGTATTCCTTTTTTCATGCCCTTCACCTCTTTCTAACTCTATATCAATATAGTATCATCAAATTACCTTGAGTATTATAACACAAGGTTTTATATAATACAATCATTTATTTTTTTATTTAATAGTATCTTTCATTCAAGTCTGCTTTCATCTTTTCAATGCTTAAAATCTGTGCCGCTTGTTTGATGAATTCTTCGTTTGTCTTGGTCCGGATCAGCCCGTCGATTATTCTTTCCGTGACATCTGCGGTTGGAAAATTGCTCATTGCCTTTCTTAACTGCCAGATAGTCTGCATTTCTTCCCCGGTAAGCAGCAATTCTTCCCTCCTGGTTCCGGATTTGCTTATATCGATGGCAGGAAATACCCTCTTTTCGGAAAGCTTTCTATCTAAGTGGATTTCCATGTTGCCGGTTCCTTTGAACTCTTCAAATATCAAATCATCCATCCTGCTTCCCGTTTCTATCAATGCGCTGGCAAGTATGGTAAGGCTTCCGCCCTTTTCAATATTTCTGGCAGCCCCGAAAAACCTCTTGGGACCATATAAGGCACCGGGATCAAGTCCTCCGGACAAGGTTCTTCCCGTCGGAGTAATGGTAAGGTTGTATGCTCTGGCAAGCCTTGTTATGCTGTCTAATAATATAACCACATCTTTGCCGTGTTCAACCAGCCTCTTTGCCCTCTCCAGCACCATTTCGGCTACCTTTATATGGTTTTTGGGCAGCTCGTCAAAGGTGGAATAAACAACATCACCTTTTACATTTCGCTGCATATCGGTTACTTCTTCGGGACGTTCATCTATTAAAAGCATTATTATTTCAATTTCAGGATAGTTTTCTGCAATACTGTTTGCTATATTTTTTAAAATTGTTGTTTTACCTGCTTTTGGAGGAGCTACGATCATGCCTCTTTGACCACGGCCTATGGGTGCTATTAAGTCAATGATTCTCATTGCTATATCAATGGGTGATATTTCTAACTTAATTCTTTCATTGGGATAAATGGGGATAAGGGTATCGAAATCTTTTCTGTTTCTGGCTAATTCGGGATCCTCGTCGTTTACTTCCTTAACATAGAGCAAGGCTTTAAACTTTTCTCCTTGTTTTGGAGGTCTTGTGATACCTGTAATCTTATCTCCGGTTTGCATATGGAATCTTCTTATTTGGGAAGGGGATATGTAGACATCGTCATCACTTGTAAGGTAGTTATGAATTCTCAAAAAACCGTAGCCGTCGGTATGGGTTTCAAGGATACCTGTTACCTTTAAAGCTTCCGTCCCGCTCGATTCTATTTCTTCAACTATTTTATCGGGTAATTCCGCCGTTTGTTCTGGTTCGGCACCTTCCTCAAGGCTTTCCGAATCCTTGATTTTTTCTTTATCCTCTTCTGATGGCTCGTTTGCTTCTATTTCATTTAGTTTTAAAATTAATTCATCCTTCTTATATTTATAAGCATCGTGTATTCCTTTTGACTTTGCCAATGCTTTAAGTTCAAGAAGTTTTAGACTCTTAAGTTCCATAAAGCCCTTATGACCTCCATGCGTATTTAATTGTTTAAATTGTGGAAAAATACGGATAAGTTCTCGACGAGTTATTAAATAATAGCATTTAAAACTGCATTAGTCAAGAAAATAATTGAAAATCAGCTATATGTACCAAGTGCATACTCAGAATTGTTGATATAATCGACAAACAATTCAACAAGAGACGGGTCGAATTGAGTTCCCGCATTATCCAATAGTTCTTGAAGAGCCTGGTCCCTTGTATAAGTCTGCTTATATGATCTTTCATGGGTCATCACGTCATATGCTTCCACTATGGCGAATAACCTTGCTATAAAGGGGATTTCTTCACCTTTTAACCCTTGGGGGTAGCCGGTTCCGTCCCATCTTTCATGGTGGGCAAAAATTCCCTTCCCGATGTGGAAAAGCTTGGCTGATGCACTTACTATCTTAAATCCGAGCTCCGGGTGTCTTTTTGTCCTCTGCCATTCCTCAGAAGTCAAGGGGCCCTCCTTTTGGAAAAGTTCGTTGATGAGTCCGGCCTTCCCTATATCATGATACTCGGCCAGCAAAACAAGGTTTTCGATATCTTTTTTTTCTAATTTTAAAAATTCTCCTATCTGCCTGCACATAGTTACCAATCTATCGTAGTGGTCCCTGTTTTCATATGGATTTTCATATAAACTGTCCTTGATAGACCTTATCATAAGGTCATAGTCTCTTTCACTATTAGCTATCTTATTGGCATACATCCTGTCTTCGGCTAAATTGAACAGCTTGTTGAATCCATTGTGGTCATGGTCCAGGGCGGTTGCGCATCCCAAAGCAACAAGGGGTTTAATAGGGTCTTCGTTTGAATCAAGGGCAGCCCTTTGGATTTTTTCTAAAATATCACAAGCTTCTTCTTCAGTGGTGGATGGCATAAGGACTACTATTTCATCTCCGCCTATCCTGCAGGCAACATGATTATCCTTAATATTTTCACTGATTATTTCTGACACCCTAATCAACATCCGGTCTCCCATTCCATGACCAAATATATCGTTTGTAATTTTGAGACTGTTTAAGTCTGCAAGAAGAATGGAGAAGGGCAGGTTATCTTCCGTGTTCAATTTATCCAAAACTTCAGCCATATAAGTTCTGTTGTAGAGTCCTGTCAGCTCGTCCCGGTATGTTTTGTACATGAGTTCTTTTTTTGATTTTTCAATTTCTTGGGTTTTTTCATCCACGGCTGACTTTAAGCTTGCATTCCATGCCGAAATAATGACTATAACCCCTAACAGGATCAAAACAAAGGCCAAGACACCAACCCAAAAATATGAGTTGTAAAATATGCTTTCCTGCTGGAGGGCAACCCATTTTTGCTCTATTGCCTTTTTCTCCTGCCTTGTAATCTGGGCTAAACCTTTATTGAAGATTTGACATAAGATAGGCCAATCGTTTCTGATTGCAATTGACAGGCTGGATTCATAGGGAGTTTCCACATTTATAATAAGATTTGAGATATTGTCTCTTTCAATGGCAGCCGTTGCAGTCATTATCTCCACTATCATGGCATCAGCTTCACCAAAGGCTACCATCCTTATGCCGTCACCGGGCGACTTTACGGTCCTGTATTCAAGCCTTGGAAATTCTTCATTCAAGAAATCCACAATATCAAAACCTTCCACTACCAATATGTCCATGCTGGTATTTGCCAGCTTTTCAAATGTCAGCTCCTCAGAAAAGTTTTTTCGAGTAATTATAACATTGGGGTTGTATATATAGGGTACGGTAAATTCAAAATACCGGCTCCTCTGGGGAGTTTTGGTGGCAGCGGTTATTCCCGTCAATTCTCTTTTTAAAGCCTGGTTCATAAGCTCATCAAAATTATCAAACTGCACCATTTGAATATCTATGCCTAACTTCTTTTCCAGCAAATTAAAATAATCCGCTGAAATACCCGCATACTGGCCATTTTCCAAGAATTCCACCGGAGGATAGTCTATTGTATATCCGATTTTAATCTGGTCTTTATGGTCATCAAGCCATGCCTTTTCCTCGTCTGTCAAAAAAATATCATTACTGTCTTCATTTTGTGTATTTAACAAGATAACTCTGGTTGTTATACCTATAAGGATTAGCAATAACAACAATATCATGTAATTCTTATACTTCAGAATATTCATTCCTGCTTCCCCGTATAATAGCCCGGCCTTCTGCCGGCCTTTAAAGTAAAGCCTTCCAGGGCTTCTTCATACTGCTTGTCAGTTATTATTTTATCACTTTTACAGCAAATAGTCAATAAATCATACCGGTTAACACAATAAGTTACAAATTGTTAATTTTCTAACTATTGATTTATGTCGAATTATACTATTATAATAAGCTTAGATATGGAAATGAGGGATGATATGACTGAATTAAAAATTTGCGTTGGGAGTGCCTGCCACTTAAAAGGCTCTTATGATGTAATTGAAACATTTAAGAATTTAATAAAAGAGTTGAATGTTTCAGACAAGGTTGAAATTAAGGCAGCCTTTTGTCTCGGCCGCTGTACTGAAGCAGTATCGGTAGATTTAGACGGAGCAATATATTCCGTATCACCGAATAATGCGGAAGAATTTTTTGAGAAAAATGTGTTAAAGAGGGTGAATAAGCCATGAAAATACTGGACTTCTACCCTGCAAACTGCAAAAACTGCTACAAATGCGTGAGGAATTGCTCGGTTAAAGCCATAAAAATGATTGATGACCAGGCACAAATTGTGGAAGAAAAATGCATAGCCTGCGGAAACTGCTTTTTGGTATGCCCCCAGAATGCGAGAAATATACACAGCGATTTGGAAAATGTGGAAAATGCATTTAAGCAAGGGAAAAAGATTATCGTATCAATTGCGCCTTCATATATAGGAGTATATGATGAGCCTTATAAGCTCATATCCGTTTTGAAGCACTTAGGTGCATATTTAGTGGAAGAAACAGCCATTGGCGCAGAGCAAGTGTCCAAGCTCTACAGCGAATATTTACAGATCACAAAAAAGAAGAATGCGATTACAACATGCTGTCCCACCGTCAATATGATGGTTCAAAATTATTATCCTGATCTCATCAAATATTTGCTGCCCATTGATTCACCTATGGTGGCCCACTGTAAAATGATAAGAAAAAGGCACGGGAAGGATGCTTATATAGTGTTTTTGGGGCCCTGCATATCAAAAAAATGCGAGGCTTACGGATACCAGCTTTCAGGGGTTATGGATGCGGTCATATCCTTCGAAGAAATAGACAAGCTGATGGAATCAAGAAATATTAATATGTCCGAATTCGAAGAAACCTATCCTGATTTGGAAGGTTCTTATACAGGTAAAAAATATCCTTTAGAGCAGGGCATACTGTCAGGGATAAGCACTGCGGTGGAAAACAGCAAATTCACCCCCGTTACTATCTCAGGCATAGAAAATCTGAAAAAGGCCTTTGATGCCTTGTCAAATGAAGAAATCGACAATGTGCTGATAGAGGCAAACAGCTGTGAAGGCGGCTGTATCGGAGGACCAGCCGTACCTAAGAAAAGCAGAAATATATATGTGAGGAAAATCCGTGCAAGAAATAAAATTCAGACAAAAAAGGATAAGGAATACTTAAATTATACTCCTGAAGAAAAGAAGCTTATTTACATCAGGAATTTCAGAAATAAGCAGTATATCCATCCGGAGTTTACCGAAGAAGAAATCAGAAGGGTTTTGGAGCAAACGGGAAAACACAATAAATATGATGAATTGAACTGTGGTGCCTGCGGTTATGATTCATGCCGGGAAAAAGCCGTTTCCGTTTTGGAAGGCCTCTCCCATCCTCAAATGTGCATGCCTTACATGCGGAACGAGGCAGAAAAAATATCAAATATATATTTTCAATATTCTCCGAGCATAATACTTATTGTTGATACAGACCTTAATATACTTGATTTAAACCCCTTGGGAGAAAAAGCCTTTAATACTGATGTTGCCTCCGTCAAAAATAAACCCCTTTCCTCCATCATGCCCGATAAGGATTTTAAACATGTTTTAAAAACCGGGGAAAATTTGGAAGGCCGTAAATTGGTTCTGAAGAAATCCGGTTTGACGGTGTATGAGCGTATTATATATCTCAAAAAAAATAAAATCCTCTTTGGGATACTGAATGACATTAGCGATGAAGAGCTTAAAAAAGAACAGATAACAAACTTTAAATTAAATACCTTGGAGACAGCAGACAGGGTGATAGAAAAACAAATGAGGGTTGCTCAGGAGATTGCCGGCCTCCTTGGTGAAACAACGGCTGAAACCAAGGCAGCCTTATTGAAACTTAAGAAAGTTGTATTAGAGGAAAATGAACAATGAAATACTTTTTTGACATTAATTATAAAAGCATAAACAAGTATTCGGAAGAACTGTGCGGCGACAAGGTTGAATATGTATACACCGATGACGGAATTATAGTAGTTATGTCCGACGGTTTAGGGAGCGGGGTCAAGGCAAATATTTTAGCCACAATGACCGTAAAGATTGCGGTAACCATGCTGAGAGAAGGAGCTTCCATAGATGATACCATAGAAACAATCATCAATACCCTCCCTGAATGCAAGGTTCGCAAATTAGCCTATTCAACATTCACAATCATAGTAATCGACAAGGATAACAATGCCTATATTGCCGAATACGATAATCCTCCTTATTTTTTTTATTCTCATAAAAGAATAATCCCTATTGAAAAAAAGGAAAGGGTAATCGGAAACAAAAAAATCTATGAATCCAATATCCGGCTTGGAATGGGAGATGCCCTGTGTGTGGTCAGCGATGGAGCAATCCATGCGGGAATAGGGCAAATGTTGAATTTAGGGTGGTCCTGGGACGAAATAAATGAGTATTTAATGGAATTAAACAAGGTAAACCGGTCTTCCCAGCTCATAAACGGAAACTTCATCGGTGTTTGCAGCAATTTATACAACAATAAACCCGGTGATGATACGACGATATTGACCGTTAAGGTGAGGAAACCGGAGGTCTTGGATGTTTTTATAGGACCTCCTGCCCATAAGACCAATGATAGGTATCTTTGTGAAATCATGAAGTCAAGCCCTAACATAAAGATTATATGCGGAGGAACCACTGCCCTGATAGCAGAGAGGGAATTGGGATTGAGCCTGGAGGTTGATATGGACTCCATGAAGGATGATGTTCCCCCCATCGCATATATGGAGGGTTTTGATTTGGTGACAGAGGGAGTTTTGACCTTGGGAAAAACCTTGGAATATATAAAAAAATTGAATAACTCCAACTTTGAAAACGCAATCGGGCAAGATGATTATGACGGTTGTTTCCTTCTCACCAAGTACCTTACAGACCTTGCCACCCATATCAATTTTTATTTGGGAAGCGCTGTTAATCCCGCCCATCAAAACCCTAATTTTCCTGCCGGCTTCAACATCAAAAAAAATATAATCAACAACCTGATAAGCGAGTTGAAAAAAGCAGGGAAAAAAATAAAGGTGACCTATATTTAGAGAAAAACTATAAAAAGTAAGGCTATGACACATCTTTAACAATTAGTTGACTATCTTGAAATTATAAGGTAGAATAAGGTCAGGCAAAAAATTTTTATGGAGGTTAAAATGGAAAAATTAGTCATTACTGCTTGCCTTACGGGAGCAGAAGTTACAAGAGACCAACAACCGAATCTGCCCATCACCCCGGATGAAATTGCTCAAGCCGCATATGAGTGCTACCTGGCAGGAGCATCAATGGTACACGTTCATGCAAGGGATAAAGAGGGCAATCCTACCCAGGACTTTAAGTACTACAAAGAAATCAAAGAAAAAATCGAAGCTAAATGCAACATCATCTTCCAGCCATCCACCGGGGGGGCAACATGGCACACGCCCGAGCAAAGAATGCAGCCCATAGAATTAAAGCCTGAAATGGCTACACTCAGCATGGGAACATGCAACTTTGGCGACGATGTTTTCATGAATACCGAAAAAAATATTAAAATATTTGCAAAACGCATGTATGAACTTGGGGTAAAGCCTGAATTGGAATGCTTTGAAAAGGGTATGGTGGACTCTGCCATAAGAATGGTTAAGCAAGGAATATTAAAAGCACCCCTCCACTTTGACTTTGTCCTTGGAGTGCCAGGGGCTATGGGTGCCGAGCTCAGGGACTTGTTATACATGGTAGAATCAATACCTGCAGACTCTACATGGACCGCTGCCGCAGTAGGAAGATTCCAGCTGCCCATAAATATGGCTGCAATAATGTTAGGCGGTCATGTAAGGACAGGATTTGAAGATAATATTTACTATAAGAAGGGCGAACTTGCCAAATCAAACGCCCAATTGGTAGAAAGAATAGCATACCTGTCTAGAGAATTCGGCCGTGAGGTCGCAACACCCGACGAAGCACGTGTAATATTAGGGTTGAAGTAAGATAACTATAAAAGAAAGTTGAGAGAACGGCAAGCCGTTCTCTTTTTTATCTTCTCTTTGCAGGGGTAACTTTAACCGGATAAAAACATATATTAATTTAGTAAGTATAAAGGGGAAGCGGTTATGGACAATGATAGCCTGATCTTTGAAGGTATAATCAGAAAACTGAATATTGATAACCCCTGTGATAAAGAAGCCCAAAACAAGGCAGATACCGGTTACAAGGCGCTGATTTCATGCATCACCGGCTTACCGCCAAAGCAGTTTGTTCTTTTATCAACCTTGCTTGGCATATTATTGATAGATGACATAGATCCGAAAGACCAGCTCATACTTGGAAAGTTTATCAATAACATCAGCAATACGATATTTACGGCAGCTGCCCAAGAAAAAATCAACATCAAAAAAGAAGACTGAAATGCTTGTTGGATTGGTCAGAAAGACATTTCCATTGCCAGATCTACCAATTTTACGATTAAGTCCTTGTACTCTATGCCTATTTTTTTGAGCATGGAAGGATATCTGCTCAAACCCGTAAGACCTGGGATTGTATTTATCTCATTCAAATATATTTGATTGTCCGGAGTTAAAAACATATCCACTCTGGAAAGTCCCCTGCAGCCTAATGCCTTGTAGGTCTTTGCAGCAATATCCTTTGCCTGAGCCTTTAAATCATCGCTTATGCGGGCAGGACAATAAATTTTTGAATTATGCTGTGAATACTTTTCCACATAGTCAAAAAAGTCATTTTTGGTGTCTATTTCATCAACCTCACCGATTAATAGGTCTTCGTTGCCCACTACGGCACACCCTATTTCAAATCCTTCAATATTTGACTCTAAAACAACTTTCCTATCATATTTAAAGGCTTCCATAAGACCCTTTTCAAATTCATCATAGTTTCTCACCTTGCTGATGCCGATTGAAGACCCGTTGTTGGCAGGCTTGATGAAGATGGGAAGGGACAGCTTCTTAAGGGCTTCTTCATATAAATCTTTAGTATTTAAATCTTTGCTTTTAACTGCCGACATAAAAGGAGCAGTTTTAATTCCCGCCATTTCGCAAATCATGTGGGTATATTCCTTGTCCATGGAGAGGGCTGACGAAGTCATATCGCAGCCTACAAAGGGAATGCCGGCCATCTGACACATGCCTTGAATTGTACCGTCTTCTCCGTTTCTTCCGTGAAGAACGGGAAAAATACAATCAATTTCAATCCTTTCATAGGTATTGTCACTTTCATTAAGTTTAATCAAGCCTTTAAAGCCTCCCATATCCAAGAGGACGGGGCTGAGAGGACCTTCATGCCAGGTATCGTCATTTATTTTATCCGTGCTGCCTTCGTAATGAAGCCACTTGCCTTCTCTTGTTATCCCTATCAAGGTCACTTCATACAATTCCTTGGGAACATTGTCGATAACGGCAGCTGCTGAATGCAACGAAACGGGGTATTCATCGGATTTACCCCCAAATAATATTGCCAACCTTGTTTTATTCATTTTCCCACTCCTTTAATTTATTTGCTATATATTCAAGCTTTAAAAATCTTGAGCCTTTAATCAAAATTGTACAGTCTTCAGAAAGATATTTTTTCAAATAAGAGGCTGCTTCTTCTTTTGTATCAAATTCCACTATACTTTTAATACTTGTATTTTCCCTGGCCCCTTTAGCTATAAATTTTGCTTCCTGACCGATGGTAACCAGCTCGTCAATATGATGGGAGGATAGATCTCTCCCTGCCTTGTAGTGGATATCATGGCTAATTTCTCTGTATCCAAGCATGTCCCCCAGAACGGCAATCTTCTTTTTCGAATCAAATAAATCAAAAATATCCAAAGCAGCCATGATACTTACAGGATTAGACTTATAGCAGTCGTTTAAAATATTACATTTATCTATTTTTATAACTTCGTTTCTGAGGCCTGTTTTTTCGATTCTTGACAAGCCTGACCGGATTTCTTCCGGCTTCATTCCCAATTCCCGGCCTGCCAAAATTGCCGCCATGGCATTTAAGGCCTGGTGTTTGCCTAAAATATCTATATGGATTTCATCAAGGCTCTCATCGCTCACCCTGATTGTAATCCCCTCTAAGTCTTGCCTGAACTCCTTCAGCCATATGGTATTGCTCTTATTTAAACCGAAGGTCTGCCTTCGTACGCCTTCTTTAATCTCGGTATTTTTCACGGTTTCTTCAATCAAAGGGTCATCACCATAATATATGAATAAACCCCCGTCCTTAATACCTTTGACTATTTCAAGCTTGGCCTTGGCTATTTCTTCAATGGAAGGAAAATTGTCTATGTGGACTAAACCGACACTGGTTATTATTGCAATATCCGGTTGTACCAAATCAGTCAAAAATTCGATTTCACCCTTCCTTTCCATACCCATTTCTATAACGGCAGCCTGGCAGTCCTCATCCAAGGAAAGGAGGGTATATGGGACTCCGATTTCTGTGTTGTAGTTTCCAAGGGTTTTTTGTGTTTTATACTTTTGAGATAATATTGCTGCAGTAATGTCCTTTGTGGATGTTTTTCCGTTGCTGCCCGTCACCCCCACTATTTTGACATTCAGTTTGTTTCTGTAATACCGGGAGAGGTCTTGCAAGCTTTTTACCGTATCTTCAACCAAAATAAGGGCAATATCTTCGGGAGGATTCGGCTCGTCCTTATTCCACAAGCTTGCAGCAGCCCCCTTTTCTATGGCATCTTTAACGAAGGCATGGCCGTTTACGGTCATGCCCTTTATGGGTATGAAAAGACTGTTTTCCGTAACCTTCCTTGAATCGATACTCACACCCTTAATAGGCTTGTCCCAATCATAGGTTCCCCATAACCCGGCATTTAAAATGTCAGCTGCTTCTTTTATTTTAATATTTATCATTACAGACCCTTTCAAATAAATTTTACAAATTAATTATATTGCATATGACTTTATTCTGCAAGGAACAAAACAAAAGAAGAAGAACTTTCCATAAGAAAGAGGACATACCTTGCTTTTGTTAAGGAATGTCCTCCCTTCTTATTTATACTCGTTTTTCCTGTCTATAGCCTCCTGCCTGATTTCTTTTTTCATCCCCTTTAAGGCCAAGGCCCGTCTTTTGTTCTTTTCTTCCAGTTCCCTTTTTTGCTTTTCGTCTTCGGTTATTTTGAGCATATCCTCGGTTTCCCTGTAATTTCTTATGGTATTATCAATATTAAACTGAATCCTTTCCACATTGTCTCTTCTGTCATCAGGTTTTGGTCTGTTATCCATATTGTCTCCTCATTACTTGGTTTTTTTTTATTATTTCAGAAAACAGGCTGATTAACCATCCTTTTAATGGCTGTTAAGGAAAGGGATACAAAAAAGACAGGCGAACCTGTCTTTTTGTTTTGCTTATCTTCAATACTTCATTAATACTTCATTTCAGCCATTCTTACATAGCTGTCATATCTGTCTTTGGCGTCTTTTTCTGCCTTGACATATAATTCTTCGGCGATTTCAGGGAAGGTAGTCTTCAGTGATGCGTATCTTACTTCACCTTCAAGGAATTCTCTGAATGATGCCGATGGTGCCTTGGAATCCAATATGAACGGATTCTTGCCCTCATCTTTGAGAAGCGGATTGAACCTGTACAGGTGCCAGTATCCTGCTTCAACTGCTAATTTTTCTCTTTCAACGGTCTTACCCATACCGGCTTTAATTCCATGGTTGATGCATGGTGCGTAAGCTATAATCAATGATGGTCCCGGATAGCTTTCCGCTTCTTTTACAGCTTTTAAGAATTGATTCATATTTGCGCCGATGGCAACCTGGGCTACATATACATAGCCATATGTTGTTGCAATCAAGCCAAGGTCTTTTTTCTTTACTCTCTTACCTGCTGCGGCAAATTTTGCCACTGATGCTGTAGGAGTTGCCTTTGATGACTGTCCGCCTGTATTGGAGTATACTTCGGTATCAAGTACCAGTACATTCACATCTTCTCCCGATGCCAGTACATGGTCTAAACCGCCGTATCCAATATCGTAAGCCCAGCCGTCACCGCCGATTATCCACTGTGATTTCTTAACAAGGTAATCTTTTTTGTCTAATATGTTTTTAACTGCCTGTGCACATTCATCGCATGGTTCAAGCCCTTCAAGGACTTCAAGAACCTTAGCGGAGGCTGCTTTTGACTCTTCGCCTAATTCTCTGTTTGCAATCCATTCTTGTATTGCTTCCTTCAATTCAGGCTTGATGTCTTTTTCCAATAACTCTTCCATTGACAACTGAATGCTGTCTCTGATTTGTCTTACGGCTGTTGCCATTCCGTATCCGTATTCTGCATTATCTTCAAACAAGGAGTTTGCCCATGAAGGTCCTCTTCCGCAGGCATCCTTTGTATATGGAGTTGATGGTGCGGAGGCTCCCCAAATTGATGAACAGCCTGTTGCATTTGCAATCATCATCCTGTCGCCGAAGAGCTGGGTTATGGTTTTAATGTATGCAGTTTCGCCGCAGCCTGCACATGCCCCTGAAAACTCAAGATATGGCTTGCAGAATTGACTGCCCTTTACCGATACCTTATCAAACAAATTATCTTTGATTGTAACTTTTTCTGTAGCATATTTCCAGTTTGGAACTTCTCTTTCTGCCTCTTCAGCAATTGGAGTCATCACCAAAGCCTTGTTGCCTTTCTTGCCCGGGCAGATGTCTGCACAGTTTCCGCATCCCGTACAATCCAATGTACTTATTTGAATTCTGTATTCCAAGCCTTCCAAGCCCTTGCCTACAGCCTTGACGGTAACAAAGTCTTCAGGTGCATTTGCCTTTTCATTTGCGTCCAGGAGGGTAGGTCTTATAACAGCATGGGGGCATATGAATGAACATTGATTACACTGTATACAGTTTTCAGGAATCCATCTTGGTACCGTAACAGCAATTCCTCTCTTTTCATAAGCAGCCGTTCCGGCCGGGAAGGTACCGTCTTCTCTGCCTACAAATGTGCTTACCGGCAGCTTATCTCCTTGCTGTCTGTTCATGACATCAGCAACATTCTTTATGAATTCGGGTTTTTCATCCTCCGTGTAAGCTGCTGCCAATCCGGCCTTTGCTTTATTGTCGTCAACAGCATTTTTCCATGCTTCCGGAATGTCTATTTTAACAAGCTCCGCAATACCTTTATCAACGGCGGCCTTATTCATTTCAACTATTGCATCTCCTTTTTTGCCATAGGATTTTTCAATAGCATCATATAAATATTTAACCGCATCATCTATAGGAATAACATTTGCTAATTTAAAGAATGCAGCCTGGATTATCATGTTTGTTCTGTTGCCGAGGCCTAAGTCTTGAGCTATTTGAGTTGCATTTATTGTATAGAAATTAATGTCATTTTCTGCCATGAATTTTTTGTATTTAGCAGGCAGGTATGCATCTAACTCTTCTTTTGACCAGATAGTGTTCAAGAGGAAGGTTCCGCCTTTTTTCAGTCCTTCAAGCACGTCATATTTATCTATGTATGACTGCTGTGAAAGTGAAATAAAGTCTGCTTCATCTATCAAGTAGGTTGACCTGATGGGTGATTTTCCGAATCTCAAGTGGGATACGGTAACTCCTCCTGATTTCTTGGAGTCGTATGAGAAATATCCCTGTGCATACATGTTTGTATGGTCACCGATAATCTTTATTGCATCCTTGTTGGCACCTACTGTTCCGTCAGAGCCAAGTCCCCAGAACTTACATCTTACGGTGCCGGGAGCTGATACGTTCACCACTTCCGGAATTTCCAAAGATTTAAATGTAACGTCGTCAACGATGCCTATCGTGAAGTCATTCTTTGGTTCATCAGCCTTAAGGTTGTTAAATACGGCAAATATTTGAGCCGGAGTCGTATCTTTTGAGCCAAGACCGTATCTTCCTCCAACAATTACAGGGGCATCTTCCTTGTTGTAGAATAATGATTTAACATCTAAGTACAAGGGCTCGCCAACTGAACCTGGCTCCTTGGTCCTGTCTAAGACTGCTATTTTTTTAACAGTCTTGGGCATTACATCAAAGAAATATTTGGCTGAGAAAGGTCTGTACAAATGTACTATAACTATACCAACTTTTTCTCCTTTTGCATTCAGGTAGTCAACAACTTCTTTCGCTGTTTGGGTTACTGAGCCGATGGCAATGATTATGCGATCTGCATCTTCTGCCCCATAGTAAACGAAGGGTTTGTATTCTCTTCCCGTAAGCCTGGTCATTTCCTTCATGTAATCATTTACTATATCGGGAACAGCATCATAGAATTTGTTTGAAGCTTCCTTAGCCTGGAATAAAATATCCGGATTTTGAGCAGTTCCTCTTGTAACCGGATGTTCCGGATTTAATGCTCTTTTTCTGAATTCATTAACAGCATCCATATCTACTAACTTAGCCAAGTCTGCATAGTCAATTGTTTCAATTTTTTGAATTTCATGAGATGTTCTGAATCCGTCGAAGAAATTAACAAAGGGTACTCTCGATTTGATTGCTGTAAGATGGGCTACTGCAGAAATATCCATTACTTCCTGAACGCTTCCTGATGCTAACATTGCAAAACCTGTCTGTCTGGCAGCCATTACGTCCGAATGATCTCCGAATATTGATAAAGCGTGGCCTGCTACTGCTCTTGCCGTTACATGGAATACTCCGGGCAGTAATTCTCCCGCAATTTTGTACATGTTGGGAACCATCAATAAGAGTCCCTGAGAAGCAGTGAAGGTTGATGTAAGTGCGCCTGCCTGCAATGAACCGTGAACTGCACCTGCAGCACCGGCTTCTGATTCAAGCTCGGTTACTCTTACCGTCTGTCCAAAGATGTTTTTCTGCCCATGTGCCGCCCATTCGTCAATAAGCTCAGGCATAGGTGATGAAGGTGTTATGGGGAAAATAGCCGCTACTTCGGTAAATGCATACGCTATATACGCTGCAGCCGTATTTCCGTCCATAGTTTTCATAACTTTTGACATTTGTATATCCTCCTATTTATTAATTGTGACCATGAATATTGATTATTAAGACCAATACTCATTAAATTATATCGTAAATGCATATTTATTGCAACAAGAAAAATCGCCTTACTGTTTTTGAATCAGGCTTCGAAATTTCTTGTTGTAGCTTTCTAGGGGATTGAAACCAAGGAGTTTTTGCCTGTAATTCTTGGCAGCTATCTCAATGATTGCAGAAGTATTTCTCCCGGGTTTTACCGGAATGATTACCTTGGGTACCTTGATGCCTAATATCTCCGTGTATTCTTCATCCTTGCCGATTCTGTCATACTCCTTATTGTCATCCCACTCTTCCAAATCAACCACCAATTCTATGAACTGCTCAATCCTGATGGAGCCTACCCCGAACAGATGCTGGATATCAAGTATGCCTATACCCCTGATTTCCATCAGGTGCCTGGTTAATTCGGGACAAGTTGCCTTAAGTCCTCCCTCAACCTTTTTGATGATTACGGCATCATCGGCAACAAGCCTGTGGCCTCTGTTTATCAGTTCCAAGGCAGTCTCGCTTTTTCCGATGCTGCTTTTGCCCCTTATGAATACCCCCACCCCGAACACTTCCAGGCAAACCCCGTGGAGGGTTGTCTCTTCGGCTAATTCCTCTTCAAGGAAGTTAATCATTATATTGACTAACTTATCTGTTCTTTGACTTGATTTAAAAACCGGTCTTTTGTATTTTTTTGCATAGCGAATAATGATGTCATCAACTTCCATTTCATTAGCCACAATCAATGCCGGTATGGGGAAGCTGAAAAATTTATCCAATCTTTCATTTTTTACCTTTTCATCCAAGGTTTTCAGGTAGAGGGTTTCTGCCTTCCCCATTACCTGAACCCTCTCAAAGGAAAACCATTCAAAGTATCCCGCCATCTGAAGCCCCGGTCTGACTATGTCGGGGGTATATATTCTGGACTGAACGTCTTCCGGATAATAAACCGGCTCTATTTCCGTAAAAGCCACTAAATCTTCAAGCTTTACATACTGCATATCCTACCATCCCTTTATATATTAAGTAATCATAATATCCCTAAGTTTCTTTCTTGTGAAAATAATTGTATACAGATTCTGCTGCTTTGATATTCATGCCTGCTGCCGATAAAAGTTCTTCCACGCTTTTGGTTTTTATATTTTCAACAGACCCGAATTTTTTTAATAAATTTATTTTTCTCTTTTCCCCGATGTTCTCAATATTATCAAGCTCTGATTTAAACAAGGTCTTGTCTCTTAAATTCCTGTGATACTCAATTGCAAACCGGTGAGCTTCCTCCTGAATCCTGTAAATCAATTGATAAACCGCATCCGTTTTCTTAAGCTCAATTTCCTTGTTTTGAAATATCAAGCCCCTTGTAATATGCTTTTCATCCTTAATCATGCCGCAAACAGGAATCCTTAAACCAAAATTACTTACGACTTCTTCCGCTATCTTAGTCTGTCCCTTTCCTCCGTCAACTAAAATCAAGTCCGGCATTTTATGGAAGCCCTTCTTTTCTTCGCTTAAGCCCCTGTTAATTCTTCTTTCCAACACTTCTTCCATGCTTTTGTAATCATTGGGGCCTTCCACGGTCTTTATTCTAAACCGCCTGTAATTGCTTTTGCTGGGCATCCCCTTTTCAAATACGACCATTGAACCTGTTGATTGAACCCCTTGTATATTAGAAATGTCATAAGCTTCAATTCTTTCGGGTATCTTGTCTAAGCTTAGTAAATTCTTCAGCCCTTCAATCGCTTTCAAGCTTTCCTCAATATTTTTCTTTATTCTCTGACTTCCTTTTTCCAATATTTCAAGAGCATTTTTCTTAATCATTTTTATAAGCATGCTCTTTTCCCCTTTAAGGGGTACCCTCAAGCTAACCTTGTTTCCTCTTTTTTGTGATAAAAGTTCCTCAAAAACCTCCATGTCTTCTATTTCGGTCTCAATGTATATTTCTTTAGGTATATATACCGTCCCCGTATAGAATTGAGTCAGAAACGAACTTATTATTTGCTCTCTTGTTTCACTTTCGATATTAGTGAGTAAATAATGCTCACTTCCTGTAATTTTACCGTTTCGTATGAAGAAAATCAGCATGCAGGCTTCATCGATCCCGATGGCGCTTCCGATGACATCCTGGTCAATACCGGCTGCAGAAGCTATTTTTTGTTTTTGCGAGATCACTTCTAAGGCTTTAATCCTGTCCCTGTATCCGGCAGCTTCTTCGTATTCCATATTTTCAGAAGCCTTGAGCATTTTTTCCTTTAAAGACTTTATTATATCTTCGCCCCCGGTAAGAAAGTCCGCAGCCTTTTTTACTTCCTCCCGGTATTCTTTTATGTCAACGTTTCCCATACATGGTGCAGTACACCTCTTTATATGGTAGTACATGCAAGGCCTTTGACATTTCTTTGTGCCGTCAAGCTTTAAAGAGCATTTTCTAAGCTTGAAAAGGTCCCCGATGATGTCTATTATCTCATTTACCGCATAGGCGCTGGGATAAGGCCCGAAATATTTTGCCCCGTCCTTTTTTACCTCTCTTACCTTGTAAATTCTAGGGTATTTTTCCTGAACGGATATTTTAATATATGGGTACTGTTTGTCATCTCTTAAGAGGGTATTGTATTTAGGCCTGTATTTTTTTATGTAATTTGCTTCTAATATCAGGGCTTCCACTTCATTATCCGTAATAATATACTCAAACTCAGAAATATTTTTTATCATAGCCTGAATTTTGGGTATATGATTTTTGGATTGAAAGTATTGTCTCACTCTTTTTTTTAAATTTTTAGCCTTACCCACATAAATTATTTCTCCAAAGGCATTTTTCATCAGGTAAACGCCGGGGTTATCGGGCAGGGCCTTCAATTCTTCCTGTATATCAAACATTTTAACTCCTGAGAATCATTAGTATTATTATACCACTTTCGGCTGATTTCTAACATTAATATTACATTAATTTTGCAGCGTCTTCATCAATAATCAAGGTTACGTCATCATGGAGCTGCAATATGGAAGCAGGAACCCGGGGAGTAATTTTTCCTTTTACTGTTTTAAATATTGCTTCTGCCTTTGACCTGCCCGATGCCAATAATATTATTTTTTTAGCCGACAAAATTGTTTTAATGCCCATGGTTATGGCAGTTTTCGGTACCCTGTCCAAACTGTCAAAAAATCTTTTATTAGCATTTATCGTATCCTCTGTAAGCCTTACTATATGGGTGTAGGGTTCAAAAAACTCTCCCGGCTCATTAAAACCTATGTGGCCGTTCTGGCCTATCCCAAGATATATAATATCCATCCTGCCCGTTTTTTTTAAAAGCTCCTCATAATCCGCGCACTCCTGTTCCAAATCCTCTGCAACCCCATTTGGAATGTGTATGTTTTCTTCTTTTATATCTATGTGAGAAAATAAGTTTTCGTCCATAAAATAACGGTAGCTGTTTATGTTTTTTCTGTCCAATCCTACATATTCATCCAAGTTGAATGTTCGGACCTTTTGAAATGAAATCATCCCCTTGCAGCTGTTAATTATTTCTTTATACATTCCTAAGGGGGTTGACCCGGTGGGGAGGCCTATTATTGCATCATCTTTCTCCTTAACCATATTTATCAAATAATCTGCCGCCAGCCGGCTCATTTCTTGATAATTGTTTTTAATTATGACTTCCATATCTTAAACTTCCTTCTTTATGAATTTTATGGGTAAAAAGTCCGCATCTTCGATAATTCGGCCTTTATCAATATTATAACAAAGAATATTTTCCATAACAATCACAATATCCGACAATAATTAAAAGAGTCCCAAGGTTATACCTCGGGACCTTTATTAAGGCTAAGGTTTTTATCTTATAGGACAAATTCCATTGTCGCAGCCGTCATTTCCCACATCCAGGGCTTCTTCCTGGACTTCATACTTGCTTAATAGGGACGGTATAAAAGGCTTCATTTCTTTAACCCTCTTGTTGTATTCTTCTTCGGTTATGGCTTCGTAAGGCATGAGCTGATAAAAGCTGTCATCCAATGAAAGGAAGGTTAGGGCAACAATATCATCCCAATTATCCCATACCCACTGTTCAACCTCTTCCCATTCATGCTCTCTTACATGGACTGTGATTGAGCAGTTATGTTGAACGTAATTTTCCATGAAGAGTTTATAGTTTTCCAGCTGCTCTATCGCCGTTACATCATACTTAGTCTTTCCGGCGGGAGCCTTCTGAGGAAACTCAATAACCTTTGTGGTACATGTTTTAATATCCTGGCCTACTTCCGGATATATGGGGTAGTCCAATTCTTCACACACCTTAACCAAGGGGTCGTGGCTGTTTATTCTTATTCTCCTTAAAAAATACGGAGCATGTGAATAATGAACACCGCTGGACACTCCCGGAAGCTGGGATAAGGTACCTTCAGGTTTTATGGTAGTAACTAAGAGGGGTGCCTTTTCACCGATTTCTGCGGCATATCTCTCTGCTTCACTGTTGGCCGCATCTCTTAATTTTCTTAATAATGCCGCCTGCTGGTTCCTGTCAAGGCCTACGGCATTGACCATGTCCTGCCACCCAGTAAGGGAGCATCCTGTCAGCTTATCTCTCTGCTGAACCCTGTCCCACTGAGATAATTCAAGCTCCACACAGGTCATCCTGTAAGCCGCCCTTGCCGACAGCCGCTGGGCCCTTAAAAGTCCCCTTTCATCCAAGTTTCCCTTTTCATCCACAAAGGCATAAACATTTACGGTTGTCAGATTGCAAAGCCCCTTGTTGTCTAAGAGTATTTCGCCGCAGGGATTAACCCCGTTCATATTGTCCCTTCTTTTTCTGCCCGCCTCTTCATTGACCCATCCCGGCTCTCCGGAATACCGCATCTGCTCAATTTGCCACTTTAACTGGTCACGAGTGGGTTTTTTCCTGTAATAAATGGAATTGTTGCTCATTGACCGGTGGATGATATCCTTATCAACTATCCACTGGCCGTCTATCTGCTTATAGAGCTTGCTTTTGGCTTCGATACATTCCGTGTCATCATAGTCGATAAGCATGATTTCCGCAGTCCTTCTGACACCGCCGACCACTACATTCTCCCCGATTATGTTTGCAATATCAAGACAGTCGATAGGTCTCAGCTTAAACCTGTCCTTGCCTTCAATGGCACTTCGCTTTTTGACAACCATGTCTATCTTTGTAAACATGTTTTTCATGCTTGAGTGACCGCTGGCAGTCCCTCCAAAGGTTTTCAACACTTCCCCCTTGGGTCTTACATTGTTGTAGTTAATTATTATGGTGTTAATATTCCTGTATTCGCTTGAGGTGATGAAGCTGAAGAAATAGTCAAGAGACTGGACCCATCCTTCCTTGCTGTCGCCCACGGTTATTCTTACAGAATTATTGTGGCTGAATTCTACGCTTGTGTTATCTTCTCTCTTGGATTTTTCAACGGGAGTGTAATCTTCATGAATTATTTTGTAATTTCCCCTCACTTTGGGAAGCTGCTCAATGTCGCTTTTTAGTATCCTTACCCCTACTCCCGATCCTATCATCAGTAGGTAAAATAAGTCCCTGAATGAATGGAAATCATTAATTATTTCAAATGCGCAGTTAAAATTAGCCATGGGGTAGTTGTATGAAACGGGTGTCCCCCCAACCCAAAATGTCCTGCCCGACAAAAACTGCCTTAAGTGGAATATGTTATCATACAGCTCTTCTGCTTCTTCTCTTTTCGTGGGTACTAAGCTGCAGTTGTATTCAACGGCCCTTCTTACCGTTTCCCACCAGTATTCTCTCCTTCTTTCTTCAGGGAGCCATCTTGAATAGGTTCTGTAATAAACAAAGCTTCCAAGTTGATTCATAGGTGAACCTATATGTTTGTACTTGCTGATAAATTCTTCGCTTAAGAGCTTGGTATCCCTTCTCTTTCTGGAATCCCGAGACTTATCCCTCTCATACCTGTATAATATGTACTTCTTGGCAACATCCTTTCTGACGCTGTCCATAAGGTGATTCTCAACCAAATCCTGGACCATTTCTACAGGTATGGGAAAATTTTTATCTGATAGCTCCTTTTCTATTTTCAGGCTTATTTCTTCGGCTAATTCTTCATCAACCCCATCCTTTGTCTCTTTCATTGCCTTAATTATGGCATTGGTGATTTTACCGCCGTCAAAATCAACAAAGTTTCCGGTTCTTTTCAGTATCCTAATCATATCCCTTATCTCCCTGTTATTATATGTTGTACTACATATTGTAGCAGTAACCACAAAATATGTCAATCAAATACTATATATAGTTAATATTGGAAGCCAACACATAATATTATTGGAATATGGCGGCTTTGAAAATGTTATCAAAATTTGTCAAACACCAGAAAAAAAATCCCTCGTTGAAATTACAAGGGATTTTTAATTTCTTAATAAATCTTAATATTTATAGCAGCAATAAATCTTATGACAGATTTAAAAGCACTTCTTCTTTAAATTCACTTGTGGTTAAAGGTCCGCCTATGTCTTTGGTATGGTGTTTTTTGTTTCTCAGGACAGCTTTCAGGGCATTTTCAACATTGAGGGCAGCCCTGTCTTCCCCAATATACCTAAGCATGAGAATGCCGGTTAAAATTGCCGAAGAAGGATTTGCAATGTTTTGTCCGGCTATATCCGGTGCCGAGCCGTGAACGGGTTCAAATATGGCTGTATCGTCCCCGATGTTGGCACTTGGTGCCATTCCCAAGCCTCCAATTAAGCCGGATGCTAAATCCGATAATATATCTCCGTATAAGTTTGGTGCAACAATAACCTGATAGGCGTGAGGATTCATGACTAACTTCATTGCCATTGCATCCACAATCACATCTTCAAATTCAACATGGGGATATTTTGCTGCTATTCTCCTGCCGGATTCTAAAAACAATCCGTCAGTCAATTTCATTATGTTTGCCTTATGGGTCAGTGTTACCTTGCTTCTCTTTTCTTTTAATGCTAACTTGAAGGCGTAGTCGACTATTCTTTCGCTTGCATCCTTAGAGATTATTTTTATGCTCTCTGCGGCATCAGGGGTAACCATGTGCTCAATTCCCTTGTATAAATCTTCGGTATTTTCTCTTACGATAACCAGATCCACATTCTTATAAAGGGAGTCAACGCCTTCATAGGACTTTACAGGTCTTATATTGGCATATAAATTAAACCTCTGCCTAAGTTCTACGTTGACACTCCTGAATCCCCTGCCCACAGGTGTAGTAATGGGGCCCTTAAAGGCTATCTTGTTCTTTTCTATGCTTTTGATGGTATCTTCCGGTATTAAAGCACCATATTTTTCAAGAGCAGTTTTTCCCGCCGCCGCTTCTTCCCATTCAATATTGTCTGTAGCCGCATCTATTATTTCTTTTGCCGCATACATTATTTCCAACCCTATCCCGTCTCCGGGAATAAATGTTATCCTTCTTTTCATTTTGCCACCCCGGCCATGAAGTTCAAAAGACCTCCGGCCTTAAGTATCTCCACGGCCCTTTCCGACAGTTCAGGTCTTGTTTTAAAGGTTTTATTCTTTGTTTTATTCTCAACTGTGACAATATCATTTTTTAATTGGGACAAGGGGTCGTAAATAATTATTTCATCCATCAGGTCTATCCCCTCATAATCCTCTTCGTTAACAAATGTTAAGGGAATTATGCCGTTGTTGATTAAATTGCCCTTATGAATCCTGGCAAAGGATTTTGCTATTACAGCCTTGACTCCTAAATACAGGGGGGCCAGGGCAGCATGCTCTCTGCTTGAGCCTTGGCCGTAGTTTTTCCCTGCAAGTATGACTCCTCCCCCGTTTTCCTTTGCCCTTTGAGGAAAGTCTTTGTCTATCAGCGAAAAGCAGAATTCCGATAAATAGGGTATGTTGGACCTGTAAGGAAGAAGCTTTGCATTTGAAGGCATTATTGCATCCGTTGTGACATCATCCCCAACCTTTATCAAAACTTTTCCCCCCGTAATATCTTCCAAGCTCTTGTTCTTAGGGAAAGGTTTTATGTTAGGTCCTCTTATGACCTCAATATCCTTATAATTCACAGCCGGACTTATTATCATATTGTCATTGACCAAGAATTCTTCAGGCATCTCTATATTTAAATCAACATTTTCGTCAAAATCTTCCCTGCCGGCAATGTAACCTTTTATCGCAGAGAAGGCAGCCACCTCCGGACTAACCAAATAAACTTGGGCTGACTCCGTCCCGCACCTTCCCTTAAAATTGCGGTTAAAGGTCCTGAGGGATACACCATTGGTGCTTGGAGCCTGTCCCATGCCTATGCAGGGACCGCAGCCGCACTCAAGAATCCTGGCACCCGAAGCTATTATTTTAGCAAGGGCACCGTTTCGTGCCAGCATTGAAAGAACCTGTCTTGAGCCGGGAGATACTACCAAGGATACATTTTCATGGACCCTGCGGCCGTCAAGTATATTGGCAACCTTCATCAGGTCCACATATGACGAATTGGTACAGCTGCCTATGGCAACCTGGGTGATTTTTTTACCCCGGACCCGGCTCACCGGAACCACAGCATCAGGTGAATGAGGTAATGCAATATTAGGCTCTAATCGGTCTAAATCAATAGTTATTTTCTCAGCATAAACCGCCCCTTCATCTGCCGATAATTCTACAAAGTCCATCTCCCTCCCCTGAGCCTTAAGAAATTCCAAGGTTCTTTCATCAGAAGGGAAGATGGAAGCAGTAGCTCCAAGCTCTGCGCCCATATTTGCTATGGTTCCCCTTTCGGGAACAGAAAGGCTTTTAACCCCATCCCCGGTATATTCAAATATTTTATTAACTCCCCCTTTGACGGTAAAATGCTTTAGGACTTCAAGTATTACATCCTTTGCGGAAGCAAACTTTTTTAGCCTCCCCTTCAATTCCACATTCACAATGGCAGGCATTACAATATTGTATTCACCGCCTGCCATAGCAACTGCCACATCCAAGCCTCCTGCTCCCATAGCCAGCATGCCTGCTCCCCCGCAGGTTGGAGTGTGGCTGTCAGACCCTAAGAGGGTGTCACCGGGAACAGAAAATCTCTCTAAGTGGAGCTGGTGGCATATGCCGTTGCCCGGCTTAGAAAAGTAAATTCCGTGCTTTTTGGCAACTGTTTTAATATAAAGGTGGTCATCGGCATTTTCTGGTCCCGACTGAAGCATGTTGTGGTCAATATAGGCCACGGACAGCTTTGTTTTTACCCTGTCAATTCCCATTGCTTCAAACTGCAAATATGCCATTGTGCCCGTAGAATCCTGGGTTAAGGTTTGGTCTATTCTTATCCCGATTTCCCTGCCCGGTATCATTTCACCGGATATCAGGTGGTTTTTAATTACTTTTTCCGCTAATGTTAATTTCATATCTCCTCCTATATCGCTTCTTCGGTATTAAGGTAAGAGAAAATATATTTGTTTGACAGGCTTTCCATTTCTGCATTTGATATATTGCTGGTTCTCCCCTTTTCATATTCTTCATCTATCTCATTTTTTATGGCTATTAACCTCTCATCATTTTTCTCTATCCTGTCGTTGCCTTTCAGTCCGTAGTAGCTATTGATCCAATAAGCTAAGCTTGCTATTCCCGAATAGGAGTTAATTGCCACTAAAGGGGGTTTGTTTAGTATTCTTTTCGTATCGAAGCTGTTATAGATCTCTTCGTCCTTCAAAAGACCATCTGCATGAATCCCGGCCTTGGTAACATTAAATTCACTCCCTACAAAGGGGGTTTTGGGAGGTATTTTATAATTGAGATCTTTTTCGAAATATTCTTCTATTTCATTGATTACTTTTAAATCCATCGACTTAACATTGCCCTTAATTTGAGCATATTCCATAATCATAGCTTCAAGAGGGGTGTTGCCCACCCTTTCACCGATACCGAACAAGGTTGTATTGACGGAACAAGCTCCATAAAGCCATGCAGTTGTTGAATTGGTCACGGATGCATAATAATCATTGTGGCCATGCCACTCAATGGATTCCGAAGGAACACCGGCATAGTAGGTAAGTCCGTGGATTAGAGCCGGAACGCTCCTGGGAAGCTCAACACCCACATGAGATACTCCCAAACCCAAGGTATCGCAAGCTCGGATTTTTACGTTTATTTTGCTTTCCCTCCTCATTTCCATCAAATTTTTAGCCAAAGGAAGGACGAAACCATAAAAATCGGCTCTCGTTATATCCTCAAAGTGGCATCTGGGAACTATCCCGTTTTCCAAGGCTGCATAGGCAATATCCAAATACATTTTCATGGCTTCGGACCTTGTTTTGTTCAGCTTTTTGAATATGTGATAATCAGAGCAGGACATCAGTATTCCCGTTTCTTTTATTCCCATTGACTTAACCAAATTGAAGTCTTCCTTGTTTGCCCTTATCCATGAAGTGATTTCAGGGAATTCATATCCCTTCTTCATGCATTCTTCAACAGCCTTCCTGTCTTTTTGCGAATACAGGAAAAACTCAGTCTGTCTGATGATTCCCGAGCCCTTGTCTAATTCATGGAGCAAGTCGAAGATCTTAACCATCTGGCCTGTATCCATGTTTGTCATGGACTGCTGCCCGTCCCTGAAGCTGGTGTCGGTTATCCATATATTGTCCTGAATATTCATGGGAAGCTGAATATTATTAAATTTTATTTTTGGTATTTCTTCGTAAGGAAATACCTCCTTGTACAGTTTTGGCTTAATAACGTCCACAGGATTATATTTCATCACAACCTCCAATATTGCAATTTATTTTTTTCAAATTGCGTTTTATGTTTTTTAATCTTTTTATTTATGAAAGCAATTATATTAGTAAACTGCAATTATGTCAAGTGTTTAATTCATTAAATCTTTGTTTTACAGGTTGTTTTGCATATTTATGGACTAATTTTGCAATTTATTATCGATTTCTTGCATTTGTCCACGGTTTTAAGCGGGGGCAGGATTGCAATTAAAATATTTTTTCTTGCAACAAAAAAACTCCCTTGCAGGAGCTTATATTATTTCTTTTCTACCCTTTCCAGTTGATTATGGTCATAGTATCCTTAAAGCATTTACTTCTTAAAAAATCATCTTCGTATAATTCCGAACACATCATGGGATGCCTGCTTGTATAAAATTTGCCGTACTTAATATACCTCTTCTTGTCTTCCGCCATCTTTCCCCATAAAAACCAGCTGATGTTTCTGTTTTCTTCAGAGATAAATTTTAACAAGTCCCGGCTGAAGCTTTCCCAAATGGATATATGGCTTCCGCTTATGCCTGCTTCCACCGACAAGTATGTATTCAGTAAAAGCACTCCTTGTTTCTCCCAAGATTCAAAAATCTCATTTGGAGGAAGTATAAAGAACTTTCCTTCTTCTATTTCTTTTTGAATTTGAGAAAATTTTTTTATGTCCTTATACTCGGTGATTCCATTGTAATCCTTATGTATCAGCCTTATTATGTTTTTCAGGGATACCTGCCTGAATTTTTGATTCCAGGAGACCAGATCACCCACCTCAAAGGCCCGGCCTGTGGCCTTCCCCTTTTCAGGATATGGGTCTTGTCCCAATATTACAACCTTTATATCATCTAAGTTGCATTGCATAAACCGCAATACCTTGTCGGGAGCAGGATTTATGTTGCTTCCTATTTTTCTTTCTATACTGTCTAATTCCATTACAATTTCATCAGTTAAAAATTTATTCCACGAAGAATGACAGCCTTTTGGTATTAAACTCATAATGCCACCTTTTTATATGCTTTTATTTGTTTTTCCCTTATTTTTGGTTTACATAAAAATATTTATGTAAACCTTTTTTATTTAAGTATTGATATTCCTTATTTATTTGACCTGCATTTTGGTTTACATAATTTATTTATGTAAACCCTCCTTTTTCCCATGGTTTACATAAAAATATTTATGTAAACCCCTTATTGATTATCAATGATTAGAGCGCGCCTAATAGGTTTACATAATTTTAATATGTAAACCTATTACAGCAACTTGGTTTTTCGCCACTTACTGACAAATTTTGGAGAACGAAAAGAACCGTCCCCAAAATTTGTACCACAAAGTATTCCTCCTGTCAACCCGTCCTATCCCTTATAAGTAATAAGGATAATTGATACTGATATCAATTATCCTTATTTTATATAATCAAGAGGAAAGGTAGAAGCCGGTATTAAACATGCTTATCATAACAGCTAAAGCAATAAATAGGGATTTTCTATCATGTCAACAATTTCCTTCAGGAATCTGGCTGATAAGGCCCCATCAACCAAGCTATGGTCTGTGGTTAAGCTTAAGTTCATAATGGGTCTTATTGTAATTTCCTTATTTATGACTACAGCCTTATCTGCAATTTTGTTTATACCCAAAATAGCAACCTCAGGTTTGTTGATGATGGGAGTAAATGAATCCATGCCAAACATGCCGATGTTTGTAATCGTAAATGTTCCTCCGGTTAAATCATCGGGGTTTAATTGGTTTGTCCTGGCATTTTCTATGAGTTTTTCGGTCTCTGATGAAATTTCCCTCAAAGTCATTTTTTCAATGCCTTTTACATTGGGAACCAGGAGCCCCCCTTCCACATCTACTGCTATACCTAAGTTCACATTGTTGTGATAAATTATCTTATCATCTTCAAAGCTGGCATTTAAGTCTCTGTATTTAACCAAGAGTTTTGCCAGTACCTTCATAATAAGATGATTGTAAGTGAGTTTTAAACCGTCTCGAAGGTAGATTGGCTTTAATTTTTCACGAAGGGCAATAAACTCTGTCATATCAGCTTCCATGTTGAATGTGACCATGGGTGTACCTGCCCAGGTTGATTTCAACCTTTGGGCGATAATTTTCCTCATGGTGCTTGTTTCTTGGACTTCTATATCAGGAACTGCCCCTTGTTTTTCTTCAAGTGCAAGTATATCGGATTTTCTGATTCTTACTCCTTCATAAATATCTGCTAAGTCAATTCCTCTTTGTTCCGCCATTTTTCTTGCCGTAGGCGTTGCCTTTATCTTTGTTTCCTTATATTGGTCAAGATCCTTGGCAAGTATTACTCCCTTGTAGCCCGTGGGATTAATTTTTGATAAGTCAATATTTCTTTCCACTGCTATTTTTTTTGCATAGGGTGTAGCTAAAACATAATCGCCTTTATTGACCGTAACTTCTTTTTCTGTGGCGGCTGGAGCTTCTTCAGCAGTTTCAATCTCTGTTTTATCGTCCGGCTTTTCGGCTGAATTTACTAAGTCTGATATATCTTCATCTTCACCGCCAATAATGCCTAAAAGGGACTTTACGGGTACGGTTTCACCTGTATGGACAAATATCTTTCTTAAGACTCCTTCGGTATCTGCTGCAATTTTATTGGTCAGTTTATCGGTTTCGACTTCATACAGTATGTCTCCCTCTTTAACCCTGTCACCTTCATTAAAATACCATTTGGTTACCGTACCTTGGGTCATGGTTAAGCCTAACTTTGGCATTACTAATTCTCGAGCCATATTCACCCTCCTTTTATTTTATTACCTTCCTGATGGCTTCAGCTATCTTGTTTGGTTTCATTCTATACTCATTTTCCAGGGGAGGTGAAAAAGGAACAGGGGTGAAGGGGGCACCAAACCTCAGTATGGGGGCATCCAAGTATTCAAGAGCTTCTTCTGCTACAAATGCTGCTATTTCGGAACCAACCCCCCCTTGTTTTACCGCCTCATGTACAAGTGCCAGTCTGTGGGTTTTCTTTACGGAATTCAGTATGGCATCCCTGTCATAAGGAACTAAGGTCCTCAGGTCAATTATTTCAGCTTCAATGCCATCCTTCTCCAATAGTTTATCTATTTCATAAACTGTCTTCATACCGATAGAATACGAAATAATAGTAATATCCTTACCTTCTTTAACTAACTTGGCCTTTCCTATAGGAACAAAAACTTCCCCGTCCGGAACGGGACCGGATTCCCGGTATAAGATTTTATTTTCAAAATATATAACAGGATTATCATCTCTAAGTGCAGCTTTTAATAAGCCCTTGGCATCTTCAGGGTTTGAAGGGGAAACTACTTTTAGCCCCGGAATATTCATAAACCATGCTTCAATACTTTGAGAATGCTGTGCTGCAGCACTTATAGACAAGCCGTCCGGAGCCCTGATAACCATGGGAACAGTAGTCTGGCCGCCAAACATATACCTGATCTTGGCCATTTGATTAAAGATTTCATCCATAGCCACACCCATGAAATCTGCAAAGTGCATGTCTGCAACCGGTCTCAATCCCGCTAAGGCAGCTCCTATACAGCTTCCTACTATAGCTGTTTCCGAAATGGGAGTATCCATGATCCTGTCTCCGAACTCATCGGGCAAGCCTTTGAATTGACCGAAAATTCCGCCTTGTCTGACTATATCTTCGCCCATGACAAAGATTCTTTCATCTCTTCTCATTTCTTCAGCCATTGCTTCTAATGTTGCTTGCGAAAATGTTATTTGTCTCATTTTGCCCTCCTACACATACAAATCATCATATATTTCTGACGGTTCCGGGAACTCACTGTCCAGTGCAAATTTTAGAGCCTCTTTTATTTCAGTCTCCACCTTGTTTTTGATTGCCTCCAAGTCGGCTTCCGACAGCATCTTATCCTTCAGGACCTTTTGCTCAAACCTTGTTATAGGATTATTCTCGTCATAAACTTTTTGAACTTCTTCCTTTGTTCTGTACATCTCGGGATCACCTACAAAATGGCCTTTTATCCTGTAAGTCTTGGCCTCTAAGAAAAAGGGTCCCTTGCCTGCCTTGACGTGCTTCAAGGCTTCTTGAAATCCTTCATATACATCAAATACATCATTGCCGTCCACAATTTTTGATGCCACACTGTATCCTGCCGCCCTGGCGGAAATATCTTCGACAGATGTGGTTGTTCTGTATGGAGTTGTGGATGCCCATTGATTGTTTTCACAAACAAATATTACGGGAAGTTTCCAAACAGATGCCATATTTAATGCTTCATGAAAGGTGCCCCTGTTTGATGCTCCGTCTCCAAAAAACACAACGGATACATTATCTCTTTTTTGTTTTTTGATAGCCAAGGCAGCTCCCGTTGCAATGTTAAAACCGCCTCCGACTACACCGTTGGCCCCAAGCATGCCCACAGAAAAATCAGCTATGTGCATGGAACCCCCCTTGCCTTTGCAAAAACCTGTTTTCCTGCCGAAAATTTCGGCCATGGCCCGGTTAACATCAGCCCCCTTGGCAATTGTATGGCCGTGCCCCCTGTGGGTGCTCTGAATATAATCTTCATTTGTCAGGCCGGCACAAACACCCGTTGCTATCGCTTCTTCCCCTATGTATAAGTGCACAAAGCCCGGTATTTGTCCGTCTAAAAAATATTTTTCAACAGTTTCTTCAAATTTTCGAATTTTTACCATGGTGTAATAAAACTTCTCTAATAATTCTTTCTTGTAAGCCATTATTTATCCTCCTATCAAATGACAATGTCAATTATTATTCTGCTTTGAACAGATTAAAGCCGGTTTCTTCGTCAAAGCTCCGAATATACTTTGTATCTTTTATCTCATGTATCACAATTTCTGCCGTGGCAGCAACCTTGCTGCCCCCTTCAACCAAATGACCTCCGAACACCCTCATATACCTGTCGCTTACGAGGATATGAACATGGACGGATAAGTCCGAATTTTCATCTTCACCGATTAAGCCTTGAGCATGGAGGAGTTCTAAAGGTCCTTCAATTATTGTGTTTTCGCTGTACTTGATATTTAGCTTTTTAGTTTCATCAGGTACTGCATAAATTATGGTCAGGTTTTCAAGACTTCCGATAATCATTGGAATATAGCCGTGTTTAACCTTAAATTCCCTGCATATTTCTTTGATTCCCCTTATCAGGTCTACACCCGGAGGTATCCTGCCGGTTATAATTCTCTTTATAGCTGTTTCTTTCGTATTTTTTATAACATCCATACTTATACCCTGTTACAATTTCATAAAATTAGGCAAGAATAGTATTATCTCAGGTAAGTAAGTAATCAGGAGCAGTACTACTACCGATGCGATGACAAAGGGCCCGACAGACTTTGAAATTTCTTTTAAACTTATCTTTGATATGCCGCATGCCACATAAAGGTTGACACCGACAGGAGGAGTTACTTGCCCTATGGCTAAGTTAACAGTCATAACCACGCCTAAGGCTATGGGATCGTAGCCCAGGGCAAGGGCAACCGGGAGCATAATGGGCGTAAAAATATATAAGGCTGAATTTGCCTCGATGAAGCAGCCGGCAATAAGCAATATAATATTAATGATAATGAGGAACATAAATTTGTTGCCTGCTACAGTCAATAAGAGATTGCTTGCCATTTGAGCAATACCCTGGGTGGTAATAAACCAGGCAAAGAAGCCGGCACAGGCTACTATAAACATAACTATGGCGGAACCTAATGCTGAATCCACCATCAATTGATACAAGTCTTTTATTGTTATTGTTCTGTATATAAACAATCCGACGAGGATTCCATAAACAGCCGATACGGCAGCTGCTTCCGTGGGGGTAAAGAATCCTCCGTAAATACCTCCTAAAATTATTACGGGCATCATAAGCCCCCAGAAAGCTTCCTTAAAAGCTTGCAGCTTTTCTTTAAGTGTAGCCTTTTCCTGCTGCTCTATATCCATTTTTTTAACTATTATTAAGCTTGCTATAATTAAGGCAATACCCATTAAAATTCCGGGTATTATTCCGGCGATAAATATTTTTCCGATTGAAACTCCTGAAATAGCTCCGTATACAACAAATGCAATGCTTGGAGGAATGATTATGCCAATACTGCCTGCGGTAGCCATCAAAGCCGATGACATTCCTGCCGGATATCTGGCTTTAATCATTGCCGGAATCAAAATTACACCTAATGCGGCGACAGTAGCCGGACCTGAGCCGGAGATTGCAGCAAAAAAGCATGATGTAACAACCCCAACTATTGCCAATCCGCCTTTTCTATGGCCTACGAACTTATTGGCCATATTAATAAGCTTCTCGGAAATCCCTGCCTTTTCCATTGTATTTCCTGCCAGTATAAAGAACGGTATTGCTAACAATGCAAATTTACCAATATTGGCATAAACCTGCATAGGGAACATGTCAAGGGGAAGTCCTGCAGCAATCATTGCAATTACCGATGAAACACCCAGGCTTAATCCGATAGGAACGTTAAACAACAATAGTATTACAAAGCTTATAAACAATATTGATGAAACAGACATATTATTCCGCCTCCTTTGACTGCCTAAATACATGGATTATCCACTGAGTGAATCTTACAAATATAAATATGCCTCCGATGGGAACGTACATTCCAAACCACCATTCGGGCCAGCCTAAGGCAGGGGTTCTCATATTCATCCTTATTTCCGACTGAACCATTGCAAATCCGTATCTGATTAAATAGTATGAAAAAAATGCCGCTGCTGCCCATGTAACCATTGCAACATATTTTTGATACTTTTTCGGAAGTAAATCCGTTAATGCACTTAAACCCAAGTGGCCTCCTTTTTTAGCTACCTGGGCTGATCCAAGCAAACTTACCAAAATAAATGTTGTAGTAGTCAGCTCTTCCAGGAATGAGATTGAAAGCCCCAGAAACTTTCTTGAAATGACATTGATAACGGTTATAAATGTCATTAAGGCCAAACCAAAAGCCATAAAATAGTTTTCTATATTACTCAAAAACTTCCTCATATTACCTCCATTTCTAAACCGTGAGATAAGAGTCCTGCTCATGCAGGACCCTTATCTGCTTACGACTCTTACTTACCCCTGAACAAATCTATAAGTTCTTTCCCCATTATGGGCTCATATTCTTCATATACAACTTGTACTGCTTCCCTGAAAGGTTGTTTTTGTTCTTCCGTCAATGTGATAACCTCCATGCCTGCATCCTGGAATATTTGAAGCTGTTCTTCACCTAATTCCCTGTTAATCTTTATTTGATATTCGCAAGCTTCCTTTGCAGCATCCCTGAAGATTTGCTGGGTTTCGGCATCAAAGCTTTCAAATTTATCCTTATTCATTCCAAGAATGATTGCATCATATGAATAATCCCACAAGGTGATATATTTTTGTACTTCATGTATTTTTGCAGCATAAATCGTATCAAGAGGATTTTCATGTCCATCTATGGTTCCTTGCTGCAAGGCAGTAAATACTTCTGCAAAATTCATGGTCAAGGGGTCAGCACCTAATGCCTTAAACAAAGAAGTATACATTTTCATTCCGGGGATTCTGATTTTCATGTTTTGTATATCTTCCAAGGACCTTACCGGTTTCTTGCCGGTTGTTAACTGCCTGAAGCCGTTTTCACCAAAACCAAGGCCTACTACGTTTTTCTCCAGCAGCAATTCATTGATAGCTTTCCCGCCTTCGCCGGCTAATGCCTGGTCTATGTCGTCAACAGATGAGAATAAGAAGGGAAGACTTATTACGCCGAATCTTTCGTCCATGATGGAATAAATAATATTGGAGTGATAAGTTAAATCAGTTGCACCTGACATTAACATTTCAATACCCTTGCCCTGGTTGCCGCCTGAAAGCTGCTCATTGGGGTATACTTTAATCTCAACCATTCCGCCTGTTCTTTCATTTACCAATTCGGCAAATTTTAAAGCACCCTTTTCCCAAGTTGAACCGCTGGCAGAGGTTACGCTCATGTTTAATGTTACCTTCTCCTTTGGTTTTTCACCGCCGGCTGTTTGGTCACCCGGCTCTTCGTTACCGGCCGGTGCAGGTTCATTTTTGCTGCATGCCGTCAAACCTAAAGACATTATCAGGCATATTAACAAAATTATTGATACGATTCTTTTCATTTTTTCCTCCTAAAAATAAATTTATTTTTTTAAAATAATAGGCATGCAATTGACATGCCAATTTTAATGAGACTTATGAAAACCTTTTTATTTGAATGTATTTAATTTATTGGTATAAATCTTGCCAAATAATCATTCCATTCAGGCCTGCTAATATTTTTAGCATATAAATGCTCAAAATATTAGCAGTGCTTATTTTTTTAGCACTGCCGTCTCCCTGCCTATGAAATTATTAAGTTGTACTTTTTTATTTTATTGTAGATTGTATTCCTGGTGACCTTTAAGAGGGCAGCTGTTTCAGTTATATTTCCGCCTGATATGTTTAAGGCCCTTTCAATGGCCCTTTTTTCAATAACCTCCAAGGGTTCGATATCAGTTTCCGAAACTATGTCATTATTATTGTATTCGGTACTTTCGCGATTCAACTTGGCCCTGAGCTCGTTTTGCATGTTGTCAGTCAATAAATCTTCTTCGGTTATTGTACTGCCGTTGCACAAATTGACTGCCCTTTCAATGGTATTCTCAAGCTCCCTTATGTTTCCGGGCCAGTCGTATTCCATAATTCTCTCCATGGCTGAGGGCGAAATACCTGTAATATTTTTGTTTAACTTTGTATTGAGCTTGTTTATAAAGTGGCTGACCAATAGTTGGATATCTTCCTTTCTCTCTCTTAGGGGTGGTAAACATATATTAAGAACATTTATCCTAAAGTATAAATCTTCTCTAAACCTGCCCTTCTTGCATTGGTCATACAGGTCCCTGTTTGTAGAAGCAATAATTCTGACATCTAAGTCAAATACATTATTTCCGCCTACCCTGGTCAGTTTCCTGTCCTGTATTACTTTCAAAAGCTTTACCTGCATATCAATTGGCATTTCTCCTATTTCATCAAGAAATATGGTTCCGCCGTCAGCTAACTCAAATTTACCCATCCTTCCCTTGGTTGACGCACCGGTAAAAGACCCGGGTTCATAACCGAACAGCTCAGACTCCAAGAGCTCCCTTGGTATAGCTCCGCAGTTTATTGATACAAAAGGCTGATTTTTCCTGGCACTGTAGCTGTGAATCGACTGAGCTATAAGTTCCTTCCCCGTACCGCTTTCACCGGTTATCAGAACGTTGGACATGCTTTGTGCGGCAATTTTTGCCTTTCTTATGCAGTCTTTGATAGCAGAACTTGAACCTATAATGTCTTCAAAGCAGAAATTTGCATAAGCCCCGCTCAATTCATTGAGCATCTTATTAACACGTTTAATTTTCCGGAATGTGTCCACAACGGTGACAATATTCCCCTGCTCGTCCTTAATCGGAACAGCAGTTTTTATAAAGTGAATTTTTTCCCCGTTTCTTCTTGTTATCAGGAATTCCTTGTCTATATAACCTTTGCCGGTTTTTAGAACGTCCAAAATTACAGGCCTGAAATCAACTACGTCAGAAATGTGTTTTCCTATTGAGCCTTCTATATTAATACCTAATATTTCTGCTCCTATCCTGTTCAAATATGTTAAAAATCCGTCCTTGTCAATAGTCAAAACTCCATCCGTCATGGTTTGTATAACGGCACTTTCATACTTATGTTTTGATATAACCTGCTTATACATCCTGTCTGCTTCACACTGGATGCTTATCGCCTTTGCTGCCGCTGTAATCATGCCTAAGGAATGATATGAAACTTTGGAAATTAACCCTATTGCCGATAAGGTGCCCGCTATTTCGGAATCAATATATATGGGTGCGCTCAATGTCGAGTAATCGTGATATGACTTGCAGAAATGTTCTTCACCGGTCAAATAAATCGGTTTATTTTCAATAATCGAGGTACTCATTGCAGTATTGCCGTTAAATCTTTCGCTAAACCGGCCTCCTACGGGCAGGTTAACATCGGAGAATAATTTGGTGCTGTAATCTTTGCCTTTTCTGTTTTTTAAAATATATCCGTCCTTATTTACCAAGAGCACAGATATAAATGAATCCATATATTCTCCAATACTGTCTATCACTTGATCAAAATATTCTATTAAATCCTTGTTATCGGATATAAGGTTATCAAGGTCAAATGCAGAAATATTAAAAAAACATAAGTCGCTGTTAACATCCGTATTTGACTTTTCACATCTCAACCAGCCGTTAATGACATAATCTTCGTATACCTTTGTTAATGATGTTTTGACCAATACCTCACTTCCTTAATAAAAACGTTTTCTTGATTAATTATTATACAACTCCCTATGAAAAAAGTCAACGCTGATTTAGGGCTCTTTATTTTTTTGTATCGTTTCGGAACAGTATCTATATTGCTGTTTGTCCTATAATATATTTATTTTGGTCTGTGTATGGCCTTCCCGTCTACCCCATGGGCTGCTTCATGGAGGGCTTCCCCCACTGTGGGGTGGGCATGGATGGTTGATGTAATTTCATCAATAGTTGCTTCCAATCTCAAGGCTAAAGCTCCTTCCACAATAAGCTCCGTTGCACTTGGTCCCGATATGTGAAGTCCCAATACTTCTCCCGTTGCCCCGTCCGTTACATACTTGACCAAACCTTCCTGCTCGTCTTCAATCATTGCCTTTCCGTTTATACTCATGGGGAACAAACCTACCCTTACATCGTATCCCTTTTGTCTTGCCTGGTCTTCAGTAAGTCCCACTCCCGCAAGTTCGGGCTTGGTGTACACGCAGTAGGGTATCGTGTTAAAGTCAATATTGGGTTTCATATTCATTATTGATTCAACCGCCGCTATCCCCTCTGATGATGCTGCGTGAGCCAGCATTACTCCTCCTATGGCATCTCCTATGGCATATATGTTGGGAACATTGGTCTGCATGTTTTTATTCACGGCTACTGCTCCCCTTTGTGTTAAAATGCCTGCATTTTCCAAGGCCAAATTATCGATAACCGGCCTTCTCCCTATGGCTAAAAGCACCTTGTCGGCAGCAAAAGACCGGTTGCTGCCTCCTGATTCAGTATTTACGAATAAGCCCTCTTCTGCCTTTGTAATTGAAACCACCTTGGTGTCCGTATAGACTTCTACCCCGGTGTTATAAAATTTATCCCTCAGGGTGGAAACAATGTCCCGGTCCATGTTTGCTATTATATTCGGCAACATTTCAATTATAGTAACCTTGCATCCCAATGCAGAGAATACATCTGCAAATTCACACCCGATTACCCCGCCTCCTATAATGACCATAGACCTTGGCACCTCTGTAAGATTCAATGCTTCATCGCTGGTGATTACTCCCGGCAGGTCTACCCCGGGTATGGGGATAATAAAAGGTTTTGACCCGGTTGCTATTATAGCATAATCAAAATCCACCCTTGTTTCGGATCCGTCCCCATCTTTTACCTTCAATTGGTTTTTGCTTATAAAGCTGCCTTCTCCCTTTATTTTTACAACCTTGTTGTTTACCAGCAGCCCTTCGATCCCTTTGACCTGCTTGTCAACAATTTCTGCCTTCCTTTTCTGGATTCCTGCCCAGTCTAATTCTGCCCCTTTAATTTTGATACCGTAGCTTTCAAAGTTTTTAGCAGCAGCAAACTCCTTTGATGCATGAAGTAACACCTTGGTCGGTATGCATCCTTTATTTAAGCAGGTTCCTCCCACCTTATCCTTTTCCACCAATGCTACCTCCGCATTGAGCTGGGCAGCCCTTATGGCAGCCACATACCCGCCCGGGCCGCCGCCTATTATTGCTATCTTCATAAAAACCTCCTTCATACAATATGGTATTGTTTTATTTTTCTATATAAGGTATTTCTCCCAATACCTAATATTTTAGCCGCCTTCGTAATGTTGCCCCCTGTATGCTCCATTGCTTTTCTCACTGCCTCAACTTCAGCTTCTTTGAGTGTAGACAGGTGTTTTTCCTTAAATGATGAGCTGAGGAATTTCTGCTGCAGGTGCCTGGGCAGTATTTCATCCCCTTCTGCCTTACAGTAGGCATATTCTATAGCATTTTCCAATTCCCTCACATTATCCGGCCAATCCCAGTTGCAAAGTACCTCCATGGTATCCGGTAATATTTTCTTATTGGTTCCATTCATCATATTGTACTGATTTAATACGTGGTTAGATATAATGTCTATATCTTCCTTCCTTTCTCTCAAGGGGGATGTCTTAATAGTCATATTACTGATTATTTGATACAATTCTCGGCTGAAATTATTCTCTTTTACCATTTCCGTAACATCCAGGTGGGAGGAGGATATAATTCTTACATCTACGGGAATTTCCTTGAATCCTCCAATCCTTACAACAGATTTTTGCTTTATTGTTCTTGCTATTTTAGCTTGTAAGTCAAGAGGAACAAATGTAATATTGTTCAAAAACAGTGTGCCTCCATGAGCCATTTCTATTTTTCCGGGCTGTCCCCCGGTATTTTTCGTAAAGGAGCCCTCATCATAACCGAATAATTCACTTTCAATCAGGTTTCTCGGCATTGACAGACAGTTTATTGTAATATAGGGACCCTGACTTCTGTCACTGTGATTATGCACGGCTTGAGCAATTATGTCCTTTCCTGTTCCGCTTTCTCCCAGTATTAAAACCGGACTGTCGTTAGAGCCTGCAAGCTTAATCATTTTTCTTATACCCTGAATTTGATCGGATACTCCTATAATATTTGAAATTGTATATTTAGCTTGAGCCCCTATCATATGGTTCACCATTGACTTAATGTCGTTAATATTTCTGAAGATATCCAAAACGCCTACCATTTCTCCCTTTTCATCCCTTAAAATAATAGCCGTTTTTACAAAATGAACCGCTCCTTTCTTGCCTTCCAGCCTGTATTCCCTGTCAACATACCCTTGCCGGGTTTTTAAGACATTTAATATAGTAGGCTCAAAATCAACACCTTCCGTTATATGCTTCCCTATCACGTTTTTCTCAATTCCTAATATTTTCATCCCCGCAGGGTTAATAAAGGTAATAATTCCCTTCATATCAACAGACAGCATTCCGTCTGAAGATGCATTGACCAAGAGCTCATAAAAGTTTTTTTGCCTTTCAATTTCTTTAAATCTTGGATTATTAATTATATGCTCATCTGTTTGATTATATCTGACTGTCAAATCATTTTTCATATAGGCACAAGCTCCTTTCACTTCTATATATAAAACATAGCAATTATTGTGCCAAATATTTTATTAATTGAAAACCTGCTAACTTTTATATATTTATTGATTATAAATGCTTATTTCTTACACAGGAAAATGCTAAAATATTTCACAGTGCGCAATTATTTAACACCTTCAAGCACAAAACCGATCATATTGTATACCTTTACCTTAGGTCAATGTCAATGCCTTTTTAAATGTTTTATAGCATATATTTTAGTTGTTATTTTCCATGATATCATATAAAATAAGCTTATTGAAATCAGGAGGACAGGATGGAAAAATACTTAAAAAAACTCATACGATTAATAATCGGGCTTTTCATATATGCTTTAGGTTTGGTCTTATGCATTTATGCCGATATAGGCCTGGCACCCTGGGATGCTTTCGGTATCGGGGTTAGTAAAGTCACGGGAATTTCTTACGGAAATGTATCCATTATTACCGGGATTCTTATCTTAGTGGCTTTAGTTTTAATTTTTAAAGAAAAAATCGGTTTTGGAACAATATTTAACACCATATTGATCGGGGCCTTTGCAGATTTAATAATAAGTTTAAACATCATCCCTTATATGACGAATTTTTTTGCCGGCTTAATAATGCTCCTTACAGGCCAAATTGTAATATGCTATGCAACTTACCTTTATATAAGTGTGGGGCTGTGCTCGGGACCGCGGGATAGTCTAATGGTTGCCCTAGGAAAGAAGTTTCCTAAGGTCCCCATAGGTATCATAAAGAGTTCAATTGAAGGAACTGTTTTGCTGATCGGCTGGCTCTTAGGAGCAAAGGTCGGATTAGGAACGGTCATTTATGTTTTCACCATAGGCTTTGCACTTCAAACCATATTTAGATTATTGAAATTCGACGTTAAGTCGGTCGTCCACGAAAGTGTGTTTGACACCGTAAATGTATTAAAAGAAATGTACTCTGAAAAAATTTAAGAGGTTTTGCATGTGCGGAAGATATTACATCGATATTGATAATGAAGAGATTAAAAGAATATTGAAAGAGGCGCAAAAAAATATTTATGAAAACTACAAAACAGGTGAAATCTTCCCGACGAATATTGCTCCCATATATATAGAAGATGACATCAACATGAAACCCCTTTTGGCCAAATGGGGCTTTCCCAAATGGGACGGCAAGGGGGTAATAATCAATGCAAGGGCTGAATCAATAAACGAAAAGCCCATGTTCAAAAAATTGCTTCTATCAAACAGGTGTATAGTGCCTGCTTCTTATTATTTTGAATGGAAGCAGGAAAACAATAGAAAGGAAAAGTATAAAATAAAGAGACCAGGCTCCAATATTTACATGGCCGGACTCTATAATATAGTTGCTGATAATAGCAGGCAATTAAGCTTGTTTAATCAAAGCATGGATGTTTATTATACAATTATAACCCGAAATTCCAACGATTCGGTTTCCCGCATACACAAGAGGATGCCCTTAATTTTTGATGCCCAAGAAATGTTTGACTGGCTTGAGGGAAAGACCATCAGCGAATTAATGAAGGCTGACCATGAGCTTTACGGCGAATTAACATAAAATATTTGGCAGTACCTTGCAATTTTTTGTTCTAAATTATCTAAGCTTATTATCCTCACTTCCCTTATGGTTTCTTTCCCTTCGATATATAATAATATTACCGGAACAGTAAAGACATTAAACTTAGCAGATAGTTTTAGGCTCTTATCGGCTTCAACCGTTAGGGCTTTAATGGCAGGGTACCTTTTAATCATTTTTTCCACTTTCGGCTTCATGGAATTGCATACGCTGCATGCCTTGCTTCCGAAATATATCATCACCATATGGCTGTTCTCGATAAGTCCCTTAAGTTTTTCATAAGATGTAATTGTTTCCATAATGCTCCTCATTAATAATGTACTCATATACATTTTACCATTATTTCAAAAAATTAACCACTTTTCTAAAAACAAATTATATTCCTGCACAAAAAAACTGTCCCGTAAAGACAGTTTATTTTGCAGAGGAACAGGTGTTTGCCTTGCTGCATCCCGAGCATCCCGAGCAGCAGGTGTTCCCCTTTTTCTTTTGTATTCTCATAATTTTTATAACTCCTGCAATTAGAGCTGCAACAGTCAATAGAATTACTCCATCTGCCAAATTCATTTTATCCTCCTATAAACAAACTTCCGATTTGAAAGACTAAGGTTCCTGCTGCATAAGCGGTTGCTGTTTGGTATAAAGCAGTTAAAACCGCATATTTCATTGAGCCCAGCTCCCTTTTTGTGGCTGCGAAAGCAGCGATGCAAGGCATGTACAGCAAGGTAAAGGTTAAAAAGGCAAAGGCGCTCAGGGGTGTAAATATTGCAAACAAGGCTTGGGAAAGTTCAATATCGGAAACAGCTCCCGTCAAAACGGTCAAGGTGCTGACAACTGCCTCCTTGGCTGTTAATCCCGTTATAAGGGCTGTTGATGCTCTCCAGTCATTAAAGCCCAAGGGAATGAATATGGGTGCCACTATGGAGCCTAAGTAAGCAAGTATGCTTTTTGAGCTGTTTTCTACCATATCCAGGGACCAGTTGAAGCTTTGTAAGAACCATATAATTATTGTACCCAAGAAAATAACTGTAAATGCCCTTTGAATAAAATCCTTGCCCTTTTCCCACATGTGGATTAAGACGCTTCTCCTTGCGGGTATCCTATATGCCGGCAGCTCCATCACGAAGGGTACAGGCTCTCCCTTAAATATGGTGTTTTTCAACAACAAACCCGACAGGACCGCAACAATAATACCCGTTACATACAGGCTGATCATAACCAAGGCTGCCTTATCCGGGAAGAAGGCTGCTGTCATCATGCCATAAATGGGAAGCTTGGCACTGCATGACATAAAGGGGGTTAAAACAATGGTCATTTTTCTGTCTCTTTCACTTGCCAGGGTTCTCGTAGCCATAATAGCGGGAACACTGCAGCCAAAACCGATAAGCATGGGCACAAAGGACCTTCCCGACAAGCCTATTTTCCTAAGCAGCTTGTCCATTAAGAATGCTACTCTTGCCATGTATCCGCTGTCTTCCAAAAAAGATAAAAAGAAGAATAAAACGACAATTATAGGCAGAAAGGACAGTACGCTTCCAACCCCGGCGAATATGCCGTCAATTACCAGTGAATGCACCCACTGGCTTACTCCCATGCCGATCAATCCGCTTGAAGCGGTTTCGGTTAATCCGTCAATCAATGTTTCCAATAATTCCTGAAGAGGAGCCCCTATTACATGAAAGGTCATCCAGAAAATAAAGAACATAATACCTAAAAATATTGGAATCCCAAAATACTTATGGGTCAGTACCCGGTCTATTTTTTCAGACCGCCTTTGCTCCTTTGTTTCCTGCCTTTTAACAACCGCTTCCGAACAGATTTTTTCAATATAGCAATATCTCATATCGGCTAAGGCGGCTTCCCTGTCAGTTTTTAAAGCTTCTTCCATATCCTTAACCACATGCTCGATAATGTGGATTTGATTTTCGGTTATAGCCAAGCTCTTAAAGGTAGGTTCATCTCCTTCCACAAGCTTTGTGGCAGCAAATCTCGGGGGATAGCCGGCAGCCACTGCCTGGTCATATATTAAATGTGAAATGGAATGGATGGCCTTGTGCACTTCCCCAATGCAAAAATCAAGCTTCTTAGGACATAAATTATCCTTGCTTGCCCTTATTATAACATCTATGAGTTCAGATATCCCTTCACCCCTGCTTGCCGATATGGGAACAACAGGTATTCCCAAGTGAGAGGACAGCTTTTTTACATCTATGGAATTCCCGCTGGCTGTAACTTCATCCATCATATTCAATGCGATGACCATGGGGATTGATAACTCCATCAGCTGGAGGGTAAGGTATAAGTTTCTTTCAATATTTGTTGCATCTACAATATTTAAGATTAAATCAGGTTTCTCCTTGAGGAGGAAATCCCTTGTAACAACCTCTTCCAAGGTATATGGAGACAAAGAGTAAATTCCCGGCAAATCCACAATGGAAATATCCTTGTGTTTTTTTAATTGGCCTTCCTTTTTTTCTAAGGTAACACCGGGAAAATTGCCGACATGCTGGTTGCTTCCCGTCAATTTATTATAAAGAGTAGTTTTTCCTGAATTTTGATTTCCGGCAAGGGCTATTACGCTCATAGGTCAAAGACCTCTTTCAATTCTATTTTTGCCGCTTCATCCTTACGTATGGTCAATATATAGCTTCTGAGAGATAACTCTATCGGGTCTCCCATAGGTGCAACCTTTCTTACGGTTACCCGAGTATTTGGCGTTAAACCCATATCTAAAAGTCTTCTTCTCAACAGGCCCTGACCGCCTATTGATGAAATAATTCCGCCTTGACCCGGTTTTACATTATCTAATGTCATGTTAGCCTCCAAATATTGTTATTGATAATCATTATCATTAACCTGACTTAATTATACGCTTAATGATAACCTATGTCAATAGCTTTTTCTTAATAAAAAAATGGGGGTATACTTTCAAAAGATATCCACATGCTGCCGGATATCATGTTCTGAAGGAATATCCCCATATTTGAACATCACCTTATTCTTATCTGAATTCCCCGTACTTCTCCGTACTGTGGCTGTATACTTCCGTGACAGGTATTACAAACATAAATCCTGTCCCCGGCTCTTCGAAATAATCCAATTCTTTCTTTATTTTCTCTATAACCACATCAAGCTTTTCTCTATCCTTTATAACGCTGAAAATTATTTTACTGTATGGCTTTCTGCCGTCTATGAGTTTTCTTACACTGTCCAGCATAGGCAGGTTTATGTTATGGTCTAAAAGAACCTTGCCCATTCCCTGGCTGTCTATGGAAGTAGCTCCTATTTCCTCATCATAGAATAATTCATTTATTTCATCAAGTTTATAAATATCATTTAATATCAGCACTAAAGCATACATATGAACCTCCCTGATTCTGATAATATGGTAATTATACCACATGGATTTTTACTATTCAACAGTGATTTACACAATCATGGTCTCATTAACATCCAGTATAACAACCTCGGATGGGGCCTTATTTTTAAAGATTTGCGGATCGGCGGAAATAAGACCGAAGGTATTATAATGCATGGGCACTACAATTTTTGCCTTTATAAAATCGCAAGCCTTGACAGCATCATCGATATCCATGGTATAATTTCCCCCTATTGGAAGAAAAGCGACATCAATTTTTTCATCCTCCAATAATTTCATATCATATGTAAGTCCCGTATCTCCCGCATGGTAAACTTTCTTTCCCCCTAGCTCAATTACAAATCCTCCCGGATTACCTCCGCAAAGCATATTATCCCCGTCGGAAATGCCCGAGCCGTGAAGGGCACTTGTCATTTTAACCCTTCCGAAGTCAAACTTTGTCCTGCCGCCGATATGCATGGCATGAGTCCTTAATTTGAGTCTGCTTAAATAGTTGGAAATCTCGAAGTTTGTAATTATAAGAGACTGATTTTTTCTTGCTATATCAATTGTATCTCCCATATGGTCGCCGTGTCCGTGAGTTACAAAAATATGACTTATGCCTGTTAAATCATCAACCCTGATTTTACATGAAGGATTTCCGCTTATAAAGGGGTCCACAAGTCCCTTAAAGTTCCCTTCTTCGATTAACAATGCCGAATGACCCAAAAAAGTAAGCTTCATTTAATCACCTCTTTTTTTATATTATGTATATAATAACTATATATTTGAATAAAATCAATAAAAAAAGAAATCCCTTAGGGGATTTCCAGTAATATTTATATATCTTGTCAAATAGACTCTTACTTTTTCTTGCCTAAATATGCTTCCTGTACTTTTTCATTTTTTATCAAGTCCGAAGCAAGTCCTTCCATAGCTACTACCCCTTGCTCCAAAACATAGGCCTTATCTGCAACAGACAATGCCTTAAAGGCA
>FZPS01000201.1_pt106 | contig 85484 bp, 80 predicted proteins | sample 1817821 | NCBI WGS metagenome assembly FZPS01 (sample SAMEA104158645, study PRJEB21678) | metagenome | place: Germany | collected 2015-04-21
CTTGCCAAATTTATAAACCACGAGTGCGTGCACTCTTCCATCTCGATTTCGCTTCGCTTCTTCTCGATGTCGTTTGCACTCTTATGTCAGCATACAAAAAAAGACAATCACAAGCGAGCTTGCATTGTCTGTTTTTGTATGCTGCCGCACTCGTGGTTATTCGTTCACGTTTGCGAGTTTTGCCGCTTGATCTGCTGCTACACAGCCATCAATTAATTCATCTATTTCACCATTTAATACTTGCTCAAGCCTATGTGTTGTAAGTTTGATTCTATGATCGGTAACACGACCCTGTGGGAAATTGTATGTTCTAATCTTTTCAGATCTATCACCTGTTCCTACCTGACTTCTTCTAAGAGCAGCTTCTTCATCCTGCTTCTTTTGGAGTTCAAGTTCATATAATTTAGCACGAAGAACCTTCAGTGCTTTGTCTTTATTCTTTAACTGAGATTTTTCATCCTGACATGAGATTACAATTCCAGTAGGTAAATGTGTAAGACGTACAGCTGAGTCGGTTGTATTTACACACTGTCCACCGTTTCCTGATGCACGGAATACGTCAAACTTGCAATCATTCATATTGATGTCTACATCTACATCCTCTGCTTCTGGCATAATGGCAACTGTAGCTGTAGATGTATGGATACGTCCACCACTTTCTGTTACTGGTATTCTCTGTACGCGGTGTGTACCACTTTCATATTTAAGTCTAGAGTATGCACCATGACCATTAATCATAAAAGTAACTTCCTTAAATCCACCGAGACCATTCTCATTAACAGAAATCATCTCTGTTTTCCAACGCTTTTTTTCTGCATACATACTGTATAATCTATATAATTCAGCTGCAAATAGAGCTGCTTCATCACCACCTGCGCCAGCACGAATTTCAACAACAACGTTCTTGTCATCATTTTCGTCCTTTGGTAATAGAAGAATCTTCATTGTATTTTCAAGTTCTTCTATACGAGACTTTGCATCATTAAGCTCTTCTTTTGCAAGTTCTCTCATTTCATCATCATTTTCAGTGTCGAGAATCATAAGTGAATCCTCTACATCCTGTTTAGCCTGCTTATATGCCTTGTATGCTTCTACGATTGGAGCAAGGTCATTTTGTTCTTTCATAAGCTTTTTAAATTTAGGCTGATCATTTACAACGCTTGGATCATTTAACTCTTTAAGTATCTCTTCTAATCTAACTACGATATCATCTAACTTGTCAAACATCAATAATTCCTCCAGGTAATATTCTTTATGCCTTATGTCCCTTGACTACGCGGTCGAGACCAGACAAATCTTTAATAATTTCTATATTATCAAACCCATTATCTTTCATAATAGATTTAACATCCTTACCTTGGTCAAACCCTATCTCATACAGTAAGAATCCTCCATCATTTAGATGTTTCTTAGATTCTTTTGTGATTTTTCTGTAGAACTCTAATCCATCACTTGTTCCATCAAGAGCCATCATAGGTTCAAAATCCTTCACCTCTGGCATTAATTCCCTTATATCTTCAGTCCTAATGTAAGGCGGATTTGAAACTATTATATCAAACATCTCCCCATTAAGGGAAGTAAATAAATCACTATTTATAAAATTAATCTGTGTGCTATGCTTTTGATTATTTTCTTTTGCCACCTCTAAGGCTGCGTTAGAATAATCAACTGCTATTGTGTTTTGCAGCTTACATATCTTTGTAAGACTAATAGCAATACACCCTGAACCCGTACACATATCAAGCAGTCTTGGGTTTTCTTTTTCAATTTCTTCTGTAATGGTCAAAACTGCATTTTCTACTAATATTTCCGTATCCTGGCGTGGAATTAATACATTCTTATTAACTACAAAGTCCATACCCATAAATTCTTGGATACCAGTGATATGCTGCAATGGAATATGTAAACATCTTAGTTGTAACTTTTCATCAAATTCATCAAGTTTATCCCTGAGTTCTTCTCGAATTTCATCATATTTAATCAATAGATATTTACTTTTTGAAATTCCAAATATATGCTCAAACAGCAAAAATGCATCTATTTTGCTATCGTTGATATTAGCTTCTTTAAGCTTTTGCTCTCCTAGCGTGACTAATTCGCCATATGTCATATTATTCCTCGCTTTTTGACTTAAATTCCTCTATATCATCTTCGTCATCGAAATCTACATCTATAGTATCGAATTCATTTGTTTCAATATCTACTTCAATATTATCTTCCGTAGTAAATTCAAAGTCTGTAGCATTATCCTCTAAAAATTTCTTCCAATCAAATACTGCCTCAACAGCTACTATTGCAACTTCCACCATTGATACATCCGGTTCCTTCGTAGTAAGTTTTTGCATCCACATTCCCGGTTTAGAAATTATGTTCATAAACTTGCTCTCGGATTTCCCTGCTTTTCTAAGTATTTCATAAGAAATACCTGCAATCACTGGAACTAAAAGTAATCTAACAAAAGCTTTCATAGGAATACTTATATTTTTTGGCAGAGCAAAAGACACTAAAATAAAACAAACTATACTTATAAACACAACAAAAAACAGAAAACTTGTTCCACAGCGTTTATGAATTCTAGAGGATTTGAGTACATTTTCGGTATTTAATTCATAACCATTCTCTATACAATTAATACATTTGTGCTCTGCACCATGATACATAAACGTTCTCTGAATATCCTTCATCCTAGATATCAGAAAAATATATAATACAAATATTAGAATCCTAATTATACCCTCTACTACTGCTAGTATGGTATTAGATCTAATATTCATTCCATTCTTTAGCAACTCTGAAATCCCGTATGGAAGAACTATAAATAGTAATACTGAAAATGCCACTGAAACAAGCACTGTTATTCCCATCAGAAAATCCTCTGCTTTTTCCTTAAACATCTTCTTAGTCACCTTATCCACAGGTTTTTCCTTCGGTTCAGGTTCGTCCTCATAAAATTCTGCTGAATATGTTAATGTTTTTATACCTATTACAAGTGATTCTATAAAGGCAAATACACCTCTGATAAAAGGTACACTGAAAATTTTGTGTTTGTCTGCTAGGCTCTTGCAATCTTTAACATCAACTGCTATTTCATTATCTGGTTTACGAACTGCTACGGCGTACTTATCCTTGTTTTTCATCATTATACCTTCAAGTACTGCCTGTCCGCCAATTCCGGATGGTTTCATAAGAACTCCTTTCTGAAACTTAATAAAGGCTGAGAACATACATTCTCAACCTTTTATTAGTAAAAATCCTATTAGTTTTCTGTTTTAACACCATACTTACGGTTGAACTTATCAATACGACCACGAGCTGATGCAGCTTTCTGCTGGCCTGTATAGAATGAATGGCATTTTGAACAAATTTCAACGTGGATATTCTCCTTTGTTGATCCTGTCACGAATGTATTACCACAGTTGCAATCGATTGTAGCTTGGTAATATTTTGGATGTATTCCTTCTCTCATGTTTTCACCTCTTCAATTTACTTGCAAGATTGGACTTTACCAATCAAGTCTTAAAATAACTTCCATAGTATATCATACTGAATTTTATATTGCAATCCTTTTTTAGATTCTAACTTTTTTTATCATCTGGCAGAATTCAGCATTGTCTTTTGTCTTTGAGAATATATCAATAATTCTCTCAACCGTCTCTTCCGCCTTAAATGAATTGGTTGCACGTCTGATAACTTCTACGGCTTCTTGCTCTTCCTGATTTAATAACAAGTCATCACGTCTTGTGCCAGACTTCAGAATATCAATTGCAGGGAATACTCTCTTTTCAGAAATCCTTCTATCAAGAACAAGTTCCATATTACCAGTTCCCTTAAATTCTTCAAAAATAACGTCATCCATCTTACTACCTGTTTCTACTAAGGCTGTAGCAAGAATAGTAAGGCTTCCGCCTTCTCTCATATTTCTAGCAGCTCCAAAGAACTTCTTTGGCATATGTAATGCTGCTGGATCAAGACCACCTGACAATGTACGTCCACTTGCTGGAATAACAATATTGTATGCCCTTGCAAGTCTTGTAATGCTATCTAATAAAATAGTAACATCTTTTCCATGTTCAACAAGTCTCTTTGCTCTTTCAACAACCATCTCTGAAACTCTCTTATGGTGCTCTGGAAGTTCATCAAATGTTGAATAGATAACTTCTACATTTTCACCTTCTATAGCTTCCTTGATATCTGTAACCTCTTCGGGTCTTTCATCAATAAGTAAGATTATTAAATGCATCTCTGGATTGTTCTTCTTAATTGATTTTGCAATCTCCTTCAAAAGTGTTGTCTTACCTGCCTTTGGAGGTGAAACTATCATACCTCTTTGACCTTTGCCAATAGGTGATACAACATCTACTATTCTCATAGCCATGTTATGTCTATCTGTTTCAAGTTTTAATCTCTCATTTGGGAAGATTGGTGTTAAGTCTTCGAAATTCTTTCTCTTTATTGCTTCAGCTAGTGGAATCCCATTAAGTGTATTAATATATAATAACGCACCAAATTTTTCATTCTGTGTTTTAACTCTTATTTTACCGTGAACGATATCACCTGTCTTAAGCCCAAATTTCTTTATTTGGATTGGTGAAACATATACATCGTTGTCGCCAGGAAGATAATTTTCACATCTAATAAAACCAAATCCATCAGACATTATCTCTAAAATACCATGTGCAACCAATCCACTATCTAGACTTAAATCAATAGGCTCTTCCAGTGCCTGTACGCGCATCATTTCTTGTCTTTGTTGATTTGTAAGATGAACCTGTGTAGACTGCTCCGGTTTAATACCAGCTTGTCTTGAAGCCTCTGCAACGGTTGCATATTTTTCATTACCAGTCACTGGTCTCTCATAAGTACCTACAGTTTTTTCATAACTGTTTGCATTACTTCTTTCATAGCTATTTGAACCTCTATCGTTTGATGTCATTCTATTATCGAATTTAATCTCCATAGACTTTCTTGGAGGTACACTTGTAGATCTAGATCCTGCATATGATGTACTATGGGTAGCCGTACTTGTTCCGCGAGTAATTGTATTTGTTGATCTCGTGATGGTATTTGTAGCCCTTGTAATCGTATTTGTCCTTTTAGGTGCTATAGGTAATGTTTCTGTTATCTCTACACTATCTTCTTTAGTCACTTCATTTGTATTATTAGATATACTAACTTCTTTAATTTCATCTGAATTTGTCTGTTCTACATCTGTAGACTTTTCTGCTTCGTCTTCTTTATCGGCTTTCTTTGAAGCTTCTGTCTTTGCATCTCCCCCCATTGATTCAACTATTTTATCAATAAGTACTGCCTTCCTAAGTGTTGTAATTCCTTTAATTCCCTTGAGTTTTCCTAATTCACGTAATTCGCTCATAGGTAATGTTTCAAGTTTTGCTCTCATAATATTATCCTTTCTGAAATAAAAATAACACTAAAAAAATTGAAATAATATATATTAAATTAATTGTGTTTTGGGTAATGTTTGAATGTGTGATATTTTGATATTAAGATTTCCTCTGTATACGAAACAGAAAGAAATAACGCTCATTTGATTATACATCAACCAAAGAAAAAATGATAGTGTTATTTTCTTGTTTTTATGATAATATAGTCAAAGTAAGCAAATTTCACAAACGAAAGGAATCATTTAGTATGACAATTAATGAAAAAGCCTTAGAGCTTCATAAAGAGTGGGCTGGAAAATTATCAACTGCATCAAAATGTGAGATTAAGTCAAGAGAACAATTAGCCCTTGCATATACTCCAGGTGTTTCAGAACCTTGCAAAGAGATAAACAAGAATCCTGAGGATGCATATAAATATACAATCAAATCCAATACTGTAGCAGTAGTTTCGGATGGCTCTGCTGTTTTAGGCCTAGGCAATATTGGTGCCTTAGCTGCTATGCCTGTTATGGAAGGCAAAGCTGTTTTATTTAAAGAATTTAGTGGCGTTAATGCATTTCCTATCTGCCTTGACACTCAAGACACAGAGGAAATTATTAAAACCGTTGTAAATATTGCCCCCGCCTTTGGTGGAATCAATCTAGAGGACATTTCTGCTCCACGTTGCTTTGAGATTGAAACAAGACTTAATGAATTACTTGATATTCCTGTATTTCATGATGATCAGCACGGAACTGCCATTGTGGTTCTAGCAGGTATTATTAATGGATTAAAGATTACTGGTAAATCAAAAGAGACTTGTAAAGTTGTTCTTAATGGTGCTGGCTCAGCCGGTATTGCTATCACTAAATTATTACTTACATATGGTTTCAAAAACGTAACCATGTGCGACAGATTCGGTATCATAAACAAGGATTATGAAGGGCTTAACTGGATGCAACAGTCTATGACAGAGGTTACAAACCTTGAGGGCAAGACAGGTACTTTAGCTGATGCCCTAGTAGGCGCTGATATTTTTGTAGGAGTTTCTGCCCCTGGTATTGTTTCGCCTGAAATGGTTAAATCTATGAACAGCGACTCTATCATTTTTGCAATGGCAAATCCTGTTCCAGAGATTATGCCTGATGTAGCTAGAGCTGCTGGTGCAAGGATTGTGGGTACAGGACGTTCGGATTTCCCTAATCAAGTTAACAATGTTGTTGCTTTCCCTGGTATTTTTAAAGGTGCTCTTGAAGGACGCGCTTCTATTATTACAGAGAAGATGAAATTAGCCGCTGCCAATGCTATTGCAGGTCTTGTTCCTGATGATGAACTTAATGATGAAAATATCTTACCAGAAGCATTCGACCCTAGGGTTTCTGATGTTGTAAGTCGTGCAGTTATGGATAATATTGAAGCCGATGGAACAAACCGTAAATAAGTCTGGATGTAAAAATGTATATTAATAAACTAAATGATTACCTAAAATGCACCTTTGGTTCTAAAGTATACAAGATATCTTTGGATGGCGGTTTTACGTGTCCAAACAGAGATGGCAAAATTGATACGCGAGGGTGTATTTTTTGCAGCAAAGGTGGTTCTGGAGATTTCGCCCAATCACGGCTTCTACCCATTACCAAGCAGATAGAAAAAGGCAAAAACCTTATCTATAAGAAATGTAATTCAGAGAAATATATTGCATATTTTCAGGCGTATACTAACACCTATGCCCCAGTAGATACACTACGCGCTCTGTTCTTAGAAGCTTTATCTCACCCTGATATTGTCGCCCTTTCTGTGGCTACTAGACCAGACTGTATTGATGATGAAATTGCTGAACTTCTCCTTGAGTTAAACAAGATTAAACCTGTATTTATAGAGCTTGGTCTCCAAACTTCAAATGAAACACCCGCACATTTTATCAGACGTGGCTATACTAACGAGTGTTTTGAACAGGCTATTTATCTTCTTGAAGGATTAAATGTTGTGGTACATATCATTTTAGGTTTACCAAATGAGACTAAAGATGATATAATAAATACCATTCACTATATAAATAAATTTAATATCCATGGTGTTAAACTTCAATTGCTTCACGTTTTAAAGGATACAGATTTATGCACATACTATAAAAATGGCTCCTTTTCAACATTTACATTAGAAGAATAAACTGAAATATTAATACAATGTCTCAAACATCTTAGACCTGATATTGTAATTCACCGATTAACTGGTGATGGTCCCAAGAATCAGCTTATTGCCCCTCTTTGGAGCGGTAACAAGAAAAAAGTACTTAACTATATTAATAATCGTCTGCGTACAGAAAATGTCATACAGGGCAGCTTGTACCAGTAGTATATGGAGGATTTATGGCTCTAGAACAATTAACATTGTACAAGTTTATGACCTTGTATATGCTAAATAAGGTTAATTTTCCATTAACCAACGCACAAATGTCGGGGTTTTTTCTGGACAAAGAATATACGTCATATTTTATATTCCAGCAGGTAATATCCGAATTATTAGAAACAAGGCTAATATCTTCGGAAACAGTTCGTAATACATCTTATTACAGAATTACCGATGATGGCAGAGAAACTATTGAGATGTTTACTAATAAAATTCCGATAGCTATTATAGATGATATGGATATTTTTCTTATTGATAATAAGTATGAACTACGTAATGAAGTTGGAACATTATCTGACTACTATAAATCCACAAATGGTGATTACATTGTAAACTGTCAAATCAAAGAAGGTAACTCTACATTAATTGATTTAAACCTATCAGTACCATCAGAGGATGTTGCAGAGATTATGTGTAATAACTGGAGGGAAGCCAGCCAGGAAGTTTATGCCAACGTTATGAAAAGACTAATGAAGGGAATGCCGCAATAGGCACTCCCTTTTTTTATTGATTCTTATTTATCTGTTTTCTTTTCTGGTTCCTCATAACCTGTGATTTCATCTATTAGACTCCATACTTCATCTCTACCCTGCTTTGTCTCTGAAGAAAATGGAATTATTTTCGTTTCTGGTTTAACTTCAAGTTTATTTTTGATTAGCTTTATCTGCTTTTGTATCTGGCTTCTGTTTATTTTATCAAGCTTAGTTGCAATAATAATAGGATTATATCCATTATAAACAATCCAATCATACATATCTTTATCATTAGATGATGGTTCATGTCTAATATCTATTAATAGAAATACTGCCTTTAACTGGGTAGATTTCTCAAGATAATTTTCAATCATTTTTCCCCACTTTTGCTGTGTCTCCCTTGATACTTTTGCAAATCCATATCCTGGAAGATCAACACAATACATAAAATCGTTTATGTTGTAAAAATTAATTGTCTGCGTTTTACCTGGTTGTGCCGATATTCTTGCATATGATTTTCTATTCATTAGTGCATTAATCAATGAGGATTTTCCCACATTTGATTTCCCAGCAAACGCTACCTCTGGCTTGTCATTTTCTGGAATAACACTTGTTATGCCACATACGGTCTCTAATTCTAGACTTCTGATAACCATAATTGTACACTTTACCTTTCCTACGGCCACGCCGTACATCACAAAAACTTATCCTTGTAATTCAAATAGAAGAGTGGCATTGCCACTCTTCTGTTTATCATTTTAAGCCTCTTTATAAATAATCTCTGGCTTGCTTTTCTTATCAACTGCATCCTTATTGATAATGCATTTAATAACGTTACTCTCTGATGGTATTTCAAACATTACATCCATCATTGTATCTTCCATTATAGCTCTTAATCCTCTTGCACCAGTCTTTCTCTTGAAAGACTTTTCTGCAATGGCATCTATAGCATCATCAGTAAACTCTAAATCTACATCATCTAACTCAAGTAACTTTTGATACTGCTTGATAATAGCATTTTTAGGTTCTTTAAGTATTCTCACCAGATGATCTTTTTCAAGTTTATCCAATGTTACTGTGACTGGAACTCGACCAATAAATTCTGGAATAAGTCCGAATTTAACCAAATCCTGTGGCATTACTTGGCTAAGCAATTCATCAGTTTGGCCAACAAGACCTGATGCTATGTCCGCGTTGAATCCGATTGATTTTTTATCAATACGGGTTTCAATGATTTTTTCTAATCCGTCAAATGCTCCGCCACAAATAAATAGGATATTTGTAGTATCTATAGGAATAAGTTCCTGATGTGGATGTTTCCTTCCACCCAGAGGTGGAACAGAAGCAACTGTGCCTTCTAAAATTTTGAGAAGCGCCTGTTGTACACCTTCCCCAGATACATCTCTTGTAATGGATACGTTTTCAGTTTTTTTAGTAATCTTATCAATCTCATCTACGTAAATGATACCGTATTTTGCTTTCTCAACATCATAATCTGCCGACTGAATTAGTTTTAAAAGAATATTTTCAACATCTTCTCCCACATATCCAGCCTCAGTAAGAGCTGTTGCATCTGCAATAGCAAAAGGAACATTAAGCAGTTTCGCTAGGGTTTGTGCTAAATATGTCTTACCCGATCCAGTAGGTCCCAACATAAGAATATTACTCTTTTGAAGTTCAACATCTAAGTTACGTCCCGATGTTACCCTCTTATAGTGATTGTATACTGCAACCGATAATACCTTCTTTGCATTATCTTGTCCTATTACATATTGATCTAAAAATGCTTTTATTTCCTTTGGTTTTAGTAAGTTGATTTGTAGTTCTTCAGTTTCCACTGTTTCGCCCATCTCTTCATCTAAAATCTCTGCGCAAATATCTACACATTCATCACAAATGTAGGCATCATTTGGACCTGCTATTAATTTTCTAACCAAATCCTCAGGTTTGCCACAGAATGAACAACAAAGCTTTTTATCCTTATCCTTCTCTTTTCCCGCCATTTCCTTTCACCTCGATTCCATAATATCACCATATAAGAGTTCTTCCTTATATGTGGAAACGCTATGCGTTAATTTACATAATTACTATTCTGGTCTATCAACAATAACTGTATCAATAAGTCCGTATTCTTTAGCTTCGTCTGCTGTCATATAGTTATCTCTATCTGTATCTTTCTCGATAACTTCAAGAGGTTTACCAGTATTAGATGCTAATATTTCATTTAATTTCTTCTTAGTCTTTAAGATATGTTCAGCTGCAATCTGAATCTCAGTAGCCTGACCCTTTGCTCCACCAAGTGGTTGATGAATCATAATCTCAGCATTTGGAAGTGCAAATCTCTTGCCTTTAGCACCACCTGATAAAAGGAATGCGCCCATAGAGGCTGCCATACCTATACAGATAGTTGAAACATCGCATTTAATGTAATTCATTGTATCGTAAATAGCCATACCTGCTGTTACAGAACCGCCTGGACTATTAATATATAAATGAATATCCTTTCCTGGATCTTCTGATTCAAGGAAAAGTAACTGTGCAACAATAAGACTTGCTGTGGTTTCGTTAACTTCTTCACCTAAAAATATTATTCTTTCCTTTAAAAGTCTTGAATAAATATCGTAGGATCTTTCTCCTCTACTAGTCTGTTCAACGACATAAGGTACTAAACTCATAAAAATACCCTCTTTCTGCTATTACTATTTAGCCTGTTCTACAATAAAGTCTACAGCCTTTTGAACTGCAATATCTAACTTCATTGATTCTTTTTCTTTATCACTAACTAATTCGCTTAACTTATCAACTTCCATCTGATACATAGCTGCCATCTTTTCTAACTCAGCCTTAAATTCATCTTCAGAAGCTTCGATATTTTCAGCCTTAACAATAGCTTCAAGAACAAGTCTGCTCTCGATAGTCTTTACAGCTTGTGGTCTCATCTGCTCTGTAAGCTTATCTGGTGTAAGACCTGTAAACTGCATATACTGTTCCATTGTAAGACCCTGTGATGACATTCTTCTTGCAAAGTTTTCAGCCATCTGTCTAACTTGTAATTCAACCATTGCTTCTGGAATATCCATCTTTGCGTTGGCAACTACTTTTTCAACAACTTCTTCTTCAAATTGAGCCTTAACCTCTTCTTCTTTCTTTTCTAAAAGTTTCTTTTTAAGGTCTTCTTTGTACTCAGCAAGTGTATCAAAATCTGATACGTCTTGAGCGAAATCATCATCTAATTCTGGTAACTGTTTTTCCTTAATTCCTTTAATCTGTACCTTAAACATAGCAGCCTTACCCTGAAGTTCTTCTGCTTGGTACTGTTCTGGGAATGTAACATTTACTTCAACATCATCACCAATATTCTTACCAACTAACTGGTCTTCAAATGTATCGATGAATGAATGAGAACCGATTGTTAATGCATAATCTGTTCCTTTTCCACCGTCAAATGCAACACCGTCAACAAATCCTTCAAAGTCGATTGTAACTGAATCTCCGTCAGCTACTGCTCTTCCTTCTACAGGAACCAATCTTGACTGCTTATCTCTTTCTTTCTCTAATTCAGCATCAACTTCTTCTGCTGTTACTTCTGCTGTCTTCTTTTCAACTTCAATGCCCTTGTATTCACCAAGTTCAACGTCAGGCTTTGTAGCTACTTCTGCTGTAAAGATGAAAGACTTTCCTTCTTCAATCTGTACAACATCAATCTTTGGCTGTGAAACGATATCTAAATCGCAATTTTCTATTTCACTTGCGTAAGCTTCTGGAATAATTTCATTGGCTGCATCTTCATAGAATACGCCAACACCATACATTTTTTCAATCATCTTACGAGGCACTTTGCCTTTTCTAAATCCAGGAACACTCATCTTGCCCTTGTTCTTCTGGTAAGCCTTTTCAATGGCCTTTTCAAATTCTTCTGCTGACACTTCAATGGTCAACTTTGCCATATTTTTTTCTTCTAAGTTTTCTACTTGTAAGCTCATCAACTTATTCCTCCTTAATTTAAGCCATAGCATCAAAGTATTATAACATAAGCTTTTAGGATTGTCATTACATTTTAAAAAATATTTATGTTGTTCATTTCTATGGATTTCACAGTGTTTTCTACAACTTTTTATTCTGCAATTTTTTCCTCTACAGTCTCAAGCACCTGAGTTTTTCCTGTATTATATGTGACAATTAACTTTGAAACTTTGTAGTTAATATTGTTCTTTGTTGTGTATGTAATATCTGTACGTGTAGACACAATATAGTTTGATGTTGTGCATTTTATCTTTACGCTAGTTCCTGATAACAGCTCAATCGTATAATATCCTAGTTCTCTATATTCCATAGAAGCATTTCCCGCACTAGTTATCATTTGTCTTTTTGATGTAGGTGTAGGAGTTTTATTTGTTGGCGTGGTATTACTTCCTGATGTTGGGATAGTATTACTTCTTGACGTTGGGATAGTATTATTTCCTGACGTTGGGGTAGTATTATTGGCTGTCGTTCCATTATTTGCAGCGCCTCCTGTACCAGTAGTTTCTGCAATATTTGAACCGCCTTCACCTGCTGTCGTAACAAATGTTCCGCCACCGTTGCCATCAGATATGTATGAGTTCCCTCCCTGAAATTCGCTTGGTGTCTCAATACTAGAATCTGGCACGTCACCTGCAGATGTCTCGTTTCGTTCAACTATAGTAACCACTATTTCCTTGGAGAACTCTTTATCACTATACAAAAATCTATATGTAGCAGTATAATCACCTGGTGTAAAAATATCCACACCTGATGCATCAACCCATGTCTCAAGATCCGGAAATTCTCCTTCGTTTGTTACTATAAGTTGTGATAAGAAATCAATATCATCACCTACATATGATTTTATATTTGATATAACAATGTTTGGTTCGCTAAGTGACAACTCAACACTTCCAACTACTGTTCCTATCTCGTCACCATATTCTATATCTTCCTTTCCGCACCCCCATGCCATAAGCATGATTGTGACAAAAAGCATCGTAATAAGTATAGTTTTTTTCATAATTCCTCTATTCACAAATGTGTTGTATATCTTGTGCCATAGAATCTGCACTTTCTTTGTTCGTTAATAATTTAAGTAACTCTAATCCTAGTTCTAAGGATGTTCCTATACCACGGCTTGTGGTGATATTACCATCTGTAATTACTCTATCCTTTACCACTGTTGCACCGACTAATCTTTCTTCAAAACCAGGATAACAGGTGGCTTTTTTTCCATTTAGAATTCCTAAATCGCCAAAAATGCTTGGAGCTGCACAAACTGCTGCAAGTCTTTTTCCTTTGGCATTGAAATCCACAATATTATCACATAAAACTTTACAACCAGATAGATTTGTTGTTCCTGGCATTCCACCTGGCAAAAATAACATATCTACAGAATCAAAATCAACATCCTCAATCTTCATATCTGCTTTTATTGTAATGTTATGCGAACCTGTTACAAACAAGTCCCCTGAAATAGATACCATTATAGTATCTATATTACCTCTTCTTAATATATCAACCACCGAAAGGGCTTCTACCTCTTCAAATCCCGTAGCTAAAAAGCAACATACTTTCATAAAATACCTCCATATAATTCTAGAATCTAACTCGTCAATTATACCATACTATATTCTGCTATTACAAGTTTTTACCTCTTAAATAACCGTGAAAATATAGTGAATTACTTTTTTAAAAATTATCTTGACGTATGTTTGTAAAAATGGTACACTAAATATCGCTGTGAGCGGGTATGGCGGAACTGGCAGACGCGCTAGACTTAGGATCTAGTGGGAGACCGTGCAGGTTCGATTCCTGTTACCCGCATTAGCAAAAGCAATTCTACATCCGTAGAGTTGCTTTTTTTATTTGAACTTATCTTAAATATACCCCTTTTCTTATATGGTTTATAAGTTTTTCTTTTTCCAGATCATCACCTATATGTGATGAATGAGTAGTTGACCCACATTTTTAACATTGCCCGACATAACTGCTTTATCCACATCCTCCTCTACTTTTAGTGCATTGTGGTGATCTAACTCTTTGCCTAACTTAACGACTAGATTTTCACCTCTTACTTCATAATCAACTACATTCATCTCTTTCTCGTGCCATTTTCACTCTCCTTTCCCTTATAAGCAACAAAAGAAGAGGCTAAAATAGTTTCTTCTTTCGTATATGTTACATTAACTCAAATATTTATTTATATTAATTTTCTAGTATACCACTAATTTAAATACTGTCGTGCATATCCTGCATACTCTGATGTTGGTGCTATTTCAATAACCTTCTCAAAGTAAGAGATAGCTTCCTCGGTATTCACACCGTTGTTTTTCTTATTTAGGGACTTAGCTAGCTTATATAAAAATGCTGGATTTCTATCATCTATAGCCACACATTTAGTATACATTTTAATGGCATTATCCCAATCATTGGTGTTTGCATACTGGGAACCCTGATTGTAGTAGTAACCTCCCGCTTTACCAAATGTAGCTGTTTTCAGTGTATCGTATAGGTCCTTAAATGCCTCTGATTCTTCTGATACATCGCCCAAAGCCACAAGTTCATCAGCAATCTTTCCGGCATCCTCGCCTTCAATTTCTATATCTGCTCCATCTTTTGTAGACAGCAATGTATTCGCTGCTTGTAAGAGTTTATCCATGTTTTCAGATTTTTGGGCAACTGCAGCCGCAGAGTCTACTTTGGCCTTATATTCATCTCTTTCTGCTGTAAGACTTTCTATTTGACTCTCTAAAGATGCAACCGAAGCATTAGATTTATCTAACTTAGAGGCATAATCCGTGATAGTCGCTTTGTATTCTTCCGCCGCACTGCTCTCTTTTGCTGGTGTAACAAGAAAAAATACCATAGCTGCACCAATTACAATTCCTATAATAACATTTATAAATGTTACAAGTGCATAATTGGTTTCCTTGTATGAGGATGGCGGAATAATTACATCATTTCCACTAAGTGCTTCTCTTTCTAACTCTTTTTCTCTTGCTTTTGACCCTTGCTTTTTAGCAGAGTCAGGTTTAGCTGTAGCTTCATCCACAGCATCTAGATATCTTATTGTAAGGACATTACATCTATCAATACGGAGAGCCTTGTTTAGAGTTTTTCTAGCTCTTTCGTACTCTCCTCTCTTCATAAATAGAAGAGCAAGCAACTGATGTCCTTTTATAAGATTCGGATTTAGACTTAAGACTTTCTTTAACTGTATAATAGCCAAATCATCATTATCCTCCCACGCATATCCCAACGCCTTATTAAACTTCCTGATAGTTTGGTTAAGGGTGTTCAATTTGTTTGGATTGCTTTGAATATCTTTAATATAATCATCTGCAATATTTTTTTCTGATTTTATATTTTTACTAATGACCCATTCACTCAAGGCTTCAACACACTCGCCCATCTCATAGTAAACCAGACCTAGCAAATTTCTAGCTTTAATATTTGTCTTGTCAATACGCACACTTCTTCTTAGGAGTTCTGCTGCACCGGATAAATCTCTAACCTTCGCCTTTGCCAATCCCATATTGTAGTATGTATTTGACATCTTAACAATTTTCTTGTAAATAGTAACGTCCACTCCACAGCCTTCACACATATCTGATTTTGAGAGAACGCTATTACATCTGTAGCATCTCATTATCTGCTCTCCTTAGATTCCTTCATCATTTCGACCATAATATCTGTTAAATCTGTAGTATTATTATTGTAAATAGCATCTTCTGCCTCATCTACCTCAAGACTTGGATGAAACTTTTTAATTTCTTCATCAAAATTGATCATAATTTTCCTCCATTTTTACTTCTTCATTCAAAACTAAGAACTACAACTTGGATAATGCCTTTTTGACTTCACCTACCATATAGAGTGAACCTGTACAAAATAAAACTTCATTATCCACTTTATGACCTGTAGCATACACCACAGCATCCTCTATTGACGCAAATTTCTTAACAGGAACGTTTTTTACATATGAGTTTAGGCAAGCCTCCATATCTGAGGCTGCTAATGCTCTTGCATTTGAAATTGGGGCCACATAAAATTCCTTACAATTTTGGATAGACGCAATCAGATGAATCATCTCCAAAAATTCCTTTTCCTTAACAACACTAAATAAAATCTTAACAGTATGATTTGTCGCTACACTGTTTACAAAGGACACAAATTCCTCGATTCCTTCGTAATTGTGAGCACCATCAATATAAATACCATCTGTTACTTCTTCCATACGTCCACTCCAGGTAGTACTTGCAAGTCCCTTAAGTATTTGTTCTGATGTCGGATTATATCCTGATCTTATAATAGCATTTACGGCCAGCGTTGCATTTATAGCTTGATATTCCATAACAAAAGGAATAGTAAGCATACCGTATTTATCATACATATTTGAAATAGAAAAATCAATAGATTTATGATTTTTTCGAATTATATTAACTGATTTTTTTGTAATTTTACATATATCACATTTTAATTTACTGGCTACACCTTCTATAACCGCAGAGACTTCATTATTTTCACCATAATACACAACTGGTATTTCAGGTTTTATTATCCCTGCCTTCTCGCCCGCTATTTTCTCTATGGTATCACCTAGTATTTCCATATGGTCCATACTTATGGAAGTAATAACCGACACCAAAGCGCTTTTAACAATATTGGTCGCATCCAATCGGCCACCCATTCCTACTTCTAAAATGGCTACTTCTACCTCATTTTTTGCAAAGGCTGTTACTGCCAGTATAAACATATATTCAAAAAAGGATGGATGAATCCCCCCCTGTTTAACAATTTCCGAAATAGCTGCCTGAACTTTTAGGAATATAGACACTAAATTAGCATCGTCAATATTTTCACCACATATAGAAATTCTCTCATTTACCTTAAGCAAATGTGGTGATGTAAATAACCCTGTGCGAATACCCATAGTTCTTAGAATTCTTTCAGCAAATGCACAGGTTGAACCCTTACCATTTGTACCTGCCACATGAATCACCTTAAAACTATCCTGTGGATTATTTAATTTTTCTAATATTTTAGCTGTATTATCACTGGACTTTTCCTTTGTAAATTTAGGAATATCAAGTAAATAATCAACCACTTCTTCGTATGTCATTTTTCATCCTTTATATTTGAGTTTTTTTTATATAATATTACATAAAAAGAGTACGGCGAACCGTACTCTTATTATAATAGCGATTTGTTTAAATTCAACTAGTTGTTTTCGCAATTTTGACATATATTTTATCACTAGAAGCTATAGCTTCTCATAATCATCATCTTTAAACAACTTTGAAAGCACCTTATCACCTTTTCTAATCAATACAATTTTTTCATAGTCATGATCAAGCCTATGGGTGATTCCATCGATTGTTACAATGGTTCCTTGATATGCCATTTGTTCTGCCACTACTTCTGCACTTTTTGCCAACTCTATCTTCTTTTTAAGTTCATCAATTTCAATTTTTGTCTTTGAAATACCTGTAGTTTTTTCTATCTTAGTTCTCATAAGAAGCATACTCATCTCTTTAGGTGTGTGTTTTTGGCTCTCAGTTAATTCTATAGCCTTCTCCACCTTTGCTAAGTCCATTTGATCTTCTTTTAATTTCAGTTCCATTTGACGTAATTTCGATAATTCACTTGTATCTACGCCTACTTCTATTCGGGTAAGAATTTGCGCCTGACTTCCAATATATTTAGTCCTCACCATCCTGTTAGCCTTTATGCTTCCTCCAACTATAGATGATTTCTTTCCAAAGATGTTCACATCATTGTAGGCAGTCACCAGAGAATTCACAATACTATCAGCCTGTACACAATTACCTGATTTTATCTCTGCATTTTCAATAAATTGAGCATATACATTGCCACCACCAGTAATCCTAGCTCGTCCGCCACCTAAAATGCCACGTTTAACAAGTATATCTTTTCCTGCTGTTACCTCTGCAGCCTCAATTACTCCATTAACAGTTATATTTCCTGTAGCTTTTACTCTCATTCCTGTTAAAATAGCGCCCATAATTTCTAGGTCACCCTTGAAGTCAATATTTCCAATTGACAATCCCACATCTCCTGGAATTGTGGCAATCTTGGTGACATTGATACCACTCATAGACAACTCAACTTTGCCATCATATGCCGCATAATATTCGATTCCATCTTCGGACATAGTAAAGCCCTTGCCGCGAAGAGGTGGAATATTCTTTACTGACTGCGCCTTTAACTCTTTTCCTTTTATATTGAATCCGTTAATTCCATCTTGCTTAGGATAATATCTTGCAAGCAAATCACCTGTTGCAACTGTCTGCAACAGATTCAAGTTAAGATAATCAACCGAACCATCTTCCCTGAGTTTTGGTTTCTTGTCTGGATTGGTTTCAAATGTATATGAATAATAGCCATCTCTTCCTTCCACTGGCTTCCTACCACTAGCCACTACTACCATAACGCCATACATCTTCGATTCTACCATATGCTTAATCTTATCTTCATCAATCCCGCAAACCACCCCTTGTTCTGCTAGGTATTCTAATATATCGTCATCATCAAAAACACATTCGTCCGCATCACTATTTAAATAAAGCTCAGCTATCATATCCTCTTCGCTTATTACCAATTGAACATATTCTGATAAATTTTCTCCCATAGGCACCTCCTTGTATATATGTATAGCGACATCTTTGTACCAAATAAAGTTTCAAAATAAAACTGGCCATCTTGAATATCTGAAATCGCTTATATTCACCTATAAATCACGCTTTTTGTAACTAAACTATATCACAAATAAGCCACCTATACAAGGTGGCTTAATGTTATATTATTCTACTTTGAAAGCTGTTGTAAACGTTCACTTACCTGACTCATCATTTGTTTATATTTTGCTTGTTTTTCCTTTTCTTCGTTTATCTTAGCTTCTGGTGCCTTGTTTACAAAGTTAGGATTACTAAGCATTCCATCTACTCTAGATATTTCCTTTGCAAGCTTTTCCTGCTCTTTTTTCAATCTATCAATTTCTTTTTCAATATCTACAAGTTCTGCAAATGGCATATAGATAGTAGCATTTGGTATCATTGTTGATACTGCATCATCATCAATTCCTGTCTTATCACTTTGAACTATAACTTCACTTGCATATGAAAGAGTTGCAAAGAATACATTACCCTCTGTGAAAACATCTTTAACATTTTCATCATCAGATACAACAAATACTTTTGCCTTTTTACTAGGTGCAACGTTCATTTCTGCACGAAGGTTTCTAATATTACGAACTGCTCCTTTGATAATTTCAACACCCACTTCTTCTGTCTTAAATGACATACTATCCATATAAACTGGCCACTGCGAAACCATTATTGATTCCTCTGTATCCTGAATAGTAGTAAATATCTCCTCCGTTACAAACGGCATATATGGATGAAGAAGTTTTAAAGATGTGATTAAAACAGTCTTTAAAGTATATAATGCTGCATTTTTAGTAGTGTCAGCCTCATTGTATAAACGTGGCTTAACCATTTCAATATACCAATCACAGAATTCTTCCCAAATAAAGTTATAAATTTTATCTGCTGCCATTCCAATCTCGTATTTTTCAAGGTTTTCTGTAACATCATGTACTAAATCATTTGCCTTAGATAAAATCCACTTATCTGCATTTGTAAGTTTATCGCTTTCTACCTTCATAATCTCGCCATCCGGCATATTCATCATAATAAACCTTGATGCATTCCATACCTTGTTAGCAAAATTTCTACTAGCTTCAACTCTTTCCCAATAAAATCTCATATCATTACCCGGAGCATTACCTGTGATTAATGTAAATCTAAGAGCATCCGCGCCGTATTTGTCTATAACTTCAAGTGGATCTATTCCATTTCCAAGAGATTTACTCATCTTACGACCCTGTGAATCCCTTACAAGACCGTGGATAAGAACGGTATCAAATGGAACTTCTCCTGCATGTTCTATACCACTAAAGATCATTCTAGTTACCCAGAAGAAAATAATATCATATCCTGTAACCAATGTATTTGTTGGGTAGAAATAATCCATTTCTGCAGTCTTATCTGGCCAACCAAGTGTTGAAAATGGCCATAACGCTGAAGAGAACCAAGTATCGAGAGTGTCTGGATCTTGTCTCATTGGCTTGCCGCATTTTGGGCATACAGCACTTACATCCTTTGTAACCATCATCTCACCACACTCATCACAATAAAATGCAGGAATTTGATGTCCCCACCATAACTGTCTTGAAATACACCAGTCACGAATATTATCTAACCAATGGAAATATGTCTTGTCAAAATGTTCTGGAACAAACTTCGTCTTTCCTGTTTTCACAGCATCTATTGCTGGCGTAGCAAGAGGTTTCATTTTAACGAACCATTGCTTAGATACTCTTGGTTCTACAGTTGTATGACATCTGTAGCATGTACCTACGTTATGGCTATAATCTTCAATTTTAACCAAAGCTCCTTCGGCTTCAAGGTCTTCTACAATAACCTTACGAGCATCATATCTATCCATTCCTGCATACTTTGGATAGTCTTCAACTATTTTTGCATCATCTGTCATAACGTTAATAATTTCTAGGTTGTGACGAAGACCAACTTCAAAATCATTTGGGTCGTGGGCAGGTGTAATCTTAACAACACCAGTACCAAAATCCATATCTACATAGTCATCAGCAACAATAGGAATTTCTCTATGAACAATAGGAAGTATCACTGTCTTTCCTATCATATCTTTATATCTATCATCATTTGGATTAACCGCAACAGCTGTATCTCCAAGCAAAGTCTCTGGTCTAGTTGTTGCAAGATTAATATAACCACTACCATCTGATAATTTGTAGCGAAGATGCCAGAAATGTCCTGCCTGATCCTCAAACTCAACTTCTGCATCTGAAATAGAAGTAAGGCACTTTGGACACCAGTTTATTATCCTTTCCCCACGGTAAATTAAGCCTTTATCATATAATTTAACAAATACTTCCTTTACTGCCTTATTACAGCCTTCATCCATTGTAAATCTTTCTCTATCCCAATCGCATGATGAACCCATTCTTTTAAGCTGAGAAACAATTCTTCCACCATACTGTTTCTTCCACTCCCACGCTCTTTCAAGAAATTTTTCTCTTCCGATATCTTCCTTTGAGATACCTTCTTCTCTCATTGCTTCAACAATCTTTGCTTCTGTTGCTATAGAAGCATGGTCTGTACCAGGGAGCCATAAAGATTCAAAACCCTGCATTCTTTTAAATCTGATAAGAATGTCCTGCATTGTATTGTCTAGTGCATGACCCATATGCAACTGTCCTGTTATATTTGGAGGTGGCATAACAATAGTAAATGGCTTCTTATCTTTATTTACTTCTGCGTGAAAATATTTCTTTTCTTGCCACTGTGAATAGAGCTTATCTTCTATCTCAGCAGGGTTGTAATTTTTTTCCAGTTCTTTTTTCATGGTATTCTCCTCTTTCTCTTTAAAAATGTATCATCGTGCACACCGTACTTGGCATAATCACGTATAGTAGATTTTTCATTTACATGTTGTATGCATCCCCTGAAAGGTTTTTATTTAACGGGGACACTTTCCTATTACATAAAAAAGCCCTCCACATCAGAGGACTGACGTGAAGGGCGAAATATCGCGGTACCACCTTCATTATGAAGAATCTCATCTTATCCGTAACGAGGACGACACGTTGCAACCTACTAGCATAAACGTTCAGATACACTGCTCAGAAGCTACCTTCAAATGTTCCTACCATAAGTGATCTTTCAGCCTTTGAATCACTCTCTCTTTATGGAGTTGCATTCTACTCCTCTTCGTCATTGCATTTTCTTTTATTTCAACAGTTTATGCTTTTAAACATTGTTTGTCAAGACCCAAAAACCATTTCATTGTCAACCTAATGTTTCCCCCACATATAATATAGCATATCAAACCGCTTGTTATTTCTCTTTCCACTAATGATGCCTTAGGCATGAGATTGAACATAAAAGTAGCACAGGCATGCCTGTGCTACTTTTAAACATAACTCTAAGATTCAGCGTTTATCTCACTTAAAAGGTTGACTCTTTCAGTTATGACATCTTCCATCTCTGATTTCTCTTTACCTATAGCTATAGATAATTCACTGTACAAATTGTCTTCTGCCATTTTAAGGTATCTTTCATCAGTGGTGGTAATCTTCTTACCCTGAGCAAGTCTTTCCCGCTTTCTTAAATAAAGTGTCTTAATAATTCTTATCCATTCTTTGCTATCACATGTCCTCATAGACTGCTTATATTCAGACTCTCTAAGTTTTTCATTGATTACACCTAATTGTTCTATCTCAGGTATCTCGTCAATGAGCTTCCATGCTTCTTCACTGGTAAGAATTCTTCTTAATACGATTCTGTCATTATCCAATGGACAATACATTGTACTAGTTGTGGAATTCACTGGAGATAGGATATAATATTCTCTCTCTTTATCTATGCCTTCCATATCAAGACATGTAATTCCTTCAACCTGGCAAACGCCATTTTGTCCATAAACAACGTAATCACCTTTCTCAAACATTCTTTTACCTCCTTACATCCAAAAGAACCGGAGATTTGTGCTATTATGCGTCATAAATACTATTATAACAGACTTTTACGGAAATTGTAAGTAAAAATTGAGAATGATTACTTTTATTTTTATCTTTGTCTATATTATATATATTCCATGCCTCTCTATATCTGAAATTATTGATTCAAATTCATGGAGGTTTTTGCTCTTTTTAATTTTCTTTGCATATCGCTCGCTATCCTCAAATGAAATAATAAGGTATAGCCATATTTCTTTCATTTTAAACATTATGTTTCTCTCACCGTCTAGAGCATCTGTATACTCTCGATACAGGACATTATGCATCCCTATAATTTTTTCCTTTGCCTCTTTACTAGTAAACTTAGAAATCCCCTTTTGATTAGAATGACAATCTGTGTTAGATAAAATCTCCTCTACAAGAGTTGGCCTAGAAAGTAATCCTCTACCTATCATAACTGTATTAATATCTGGAAATCTATTACAAATATTTTTGTAGCTGTCTACATTTACAATATCACCGTTATAACATAAAGGAAATTCACAGTGTGATACTGCATATTGAAATGAGTCCAGGTTGACATTTTCCCTATAATAATCTTGCCTTGTTCGTGGATGTATAATAAGTTCATACACTGGATACTTTTCATATACTTCTAATATCTCTGAAAATTCATCATGACTAAAATAACCTGTCCTAGTTTTAATTGATATTTTTAAGTTTGGATTTGATTGATTTATCCCGTTGTAAATCCCGTCTAGACATCTATCCAAACTGTCTAAATCCCGAAGCATTCCAGCTCCCTTGTTTTTAGCTGTTACTGTTCCAGAAGGACAACCAATATTTATATTTATCTCATCATAACCAAGATTTGATACTTCCCTTGCAGCCATTACAAAGTCATCTGCTTTATTTCCCAGTAATTGAGGAACCAAATAAATCCCAGAGTTGTTTTCTGGGATTATATCTTTAAATTCTTTCATCTTTAATACCCCACTACTGCTAGTGGATAAAAAGGGTGAAAAATATTTGTCAATATGATGAAAGTATTTGTTATACGCGTTTCTATAGATATATCTGCCCATACCTTCCATGGGTGCAAAATAAAATTTCATTTGTCCATTACCTCCGCATTTAAAATTTCTTTGGTATAGTCTTTTGTAATAGATTTATATTTATGCCATATTACACAATTCAAATATAATACAAAGTTTACCATCAAAGGGATTAATATTCAATTTAACGCTTAATTTTGATAACATTTTTACACACGTTGAGGTTTTAATATAAAAAAAATATGCTACTTTTGGAGTAGTACCTCTAATGTGTGGTTGTATGAATTTAGTTATATCCATTGTAGAACGATGTTGTGTTTACATATTTGTATGAACCGTAAACGTCTACCCCATACTTTGCATTTGAATAAAATTTTGAGTTAGATAGATTAATCCGAGAATATTCTAGTCAAAATTATTAAGGGATAAATTTACTAATCAATAAAAATTACTGGTTTAATTAAATCTGCTGGTTTTTGATCCATAAGCATAAATGCTTCTTCAATCTTGTCAAAACCATGGAATGTATGAGTAATTAATTTAGTTGTGTCAACTCTGCCATATTTAACTATATTAAGCATCTTTTCCATTCTTAATGCGCCTCCTGGGCAGAAACCTCCACGAATGTCTTTATTTGCCATTCCAAGTCCCCATATATATGCTGGCATCGCCAATACTTCTGTAGGATCAAAGAAATTAACATTTGCAACTACTCCACCTGGTTTAACCATAGTAACTGCTTGAGCAAAAGTTTCCTGATTCCCACCAGCTATAATTGCACGGTCAACGCCCTTAGGACAAAGTGCCATAACCTGCTGCACAATATCGCCTTCCTTGTAGCTGATAACATCAGTAGCACCATATTCTCTAGCAATCTTTACGCAGTTAGGTCTAGTACCAACGACCATAATTCTACCTGCGCCTCTTAGCTTTGCACCTGCAACAGCCATAAGACCAACAGGACCAATACCAATTACAACTACTGTGTCACCAAATTGAACATCTGCCAATTCAACACCATGGAAACCTGTTGACATCATATCAACCACCATTAAAGCAGCTTCTGGTTTCATACCTTCTGGAAGCATAACTAGATTTGCGTCTGCTTGATTAACGTGGAAAAACTCAGCCATAACACCATCTTTTGAGCCCAAAAACTTAAAACTAGCTGTGAGACCGGAATCATGTGCATTATATTCGCCCTGTACGGTTGGTTGCATCCAATCAGGAGTAGTACAAGGAACTACTACTTTATCACCTGGCTTAAATCGTGTAACCATATCTCCAACTTCAACAATTTCTCCAATAGCTTCGTGACCCAGAATAAGATTCTTTTTAGGACCAATTCCTCCGTGTAATGCGTGCGTGTCAGAAGAACAAGGTGCTAGTGCAATTGGTTTTACAATTGCGTCCATCGGTCCAGCAACTGGCTTTTCTTTCTCCATCCATCCTGGTTGATTTACTGCTAACATTCCAAAACCTTTCATATTAAATCTCCTTTATTTTTAAATTTTGAATACAAATATTTTGCATTCTTTGATTAATAGTTCAAAAGTAAAAAATATCTTCGTTAATTTTATATCATATAGATTATACATCATAGAATGTTTTTTGTCTATAAATCATGTACATTTTGTCATAGCAAAATAAATTTATTCGGATTTTATTGTCACATTTTCACAATTTTTTAACACTCCTGTTTACACTGACATAACGTATATACATGTTCTTAACGAAGGCTGGACTTATCTAGCATCAGTTATGGACTTATATGATAGAAAAATCATTGGTTATTCATATGGTAAAAATATGACCACCGAATTAGCTATGAAAGCAGTTGAAAATGCATGTATTAATGTCATGCAGAGAAAAAAGTTCAACTTTTTGTGTCCAAAGTATTGACATAGGTCCAAACGGAAACGGTCCGGGAAAAAGCCAGATCAGCAAATGGAAGAAAAATTATTTTAAGTTATCTCCAACTATTGCAGATGAAAAAGGAATAGTAAAGAATGCAAAAGCGTTATTGGAACAGGGAGGTTTTATAGTAGAATAATTAAAAAATCAATATATTATTGTATGGCATATCTATTTTTGTTATAATGTCATAAATGAAATACGAACAGAAAAGAGGATGAATATGCCAGTCTCATTTTACGAGGTATCATGGATATTTGTAATTTTTGCATTTTTAGGATGGTGTACAGAAGTAGCTTATGCAACTCTAAAAACAAGAAAATTTGTAAACCGGGGATTTTTAAATGGACCTGTGTGTCCAATTTACGGCTTTGGTGTTCTGGTGGTAATTCTTGTATTAACCCCATTAAAGCATAGAATTCTAATTTTACTTGCAGGCTCCATTATTTTGACTACAGTAATTGAACTAATTACCGGTTTTATTTTAGAAAAGCTGTTTCATAATCAATGGTGGGATTATTCTGATCAGCGTTTTAATTTTCATGGATACATATGTTTAAGATTTTCTATTCTATGGGGAATTGCCTGTACTTTAATTATGTATGTGATTCACCCTACTATCCATAAAGTAATTCAGATTGTACCCAAAACTCCAGGAATGGTAGTTTTAGTTATTTTTTGTATTGTATTTGGGATGGATATGATTATTACCATAAGTACCATTCTTAAATTTAATGAACGTCTGAAAGTGTTGGATGAAATTGAAGTTAAGCTGAAAGTAGTTTCGAATGAAATCGGGGAAAATATTCACGGAGGTGTTACCGCCGTAATAGAGAAGAGTGATGGGTTAAAAGAGACCTTTGAAATTAAGAGCGCGGAGTTCTCAGAAAATCACGAAGAACTTCTGGCAAATTTCTCTACATTAAAAAACAATATTAATGGTAAAAAAGAAGAACTGGCTCATCTTCAGGCAAAGTATAGAGAGGTTTTAGAAAGAAGAAGTATAGGAGAAAAGCGTTTATTAAAAGCCTTTCCTGATATGAAGGTCAATAGATATGAAGAATCATTTAAAAAGCTAAAAAAATTTATAGAAGAGAAACGAACAGATAATCATACAAAGTAACTCCGTTTTTACCATGATAAGGTGCCGCACCGCGGAATGTTCCCTCTATTTTTTTAGAACAGGTAAAAACTCGGAAAATATTCATTGCTCCCACACCGAGAAAAAAAATCCAATTCCAAGACATACTGTAAATGCTGACATGGTATCATTTTCAAAATATATTGCAATACAAAGTATGATTCCTAAAATAAGCAGATAACTTCCTGTTACCAGCGCACCAATTGATGATGCAGCGTATCCCTTATAGGTTAATATTAAAATTGTCATACCCATAAGAGAAAGGACATTTCAAATATGGTCACTATGAAGTGTAACACTTTTTCTATGATTTCTAATGATATTTTTTATTCCAAACGCAATTTGCAAGGAATATGGAACAATGAAGAACAAACTACTTCTTTAATATTTCAAATTTTTCCAGCATTATTTTTTCTTCTTCACTAACCAATATTGTGGTAGAATTTTGAGCATTGAAATACAAATACTTCGAACCATCACTCGTCTTTCCGACAATTGTGTTAGATTCTTTATAGAAACCAGTTGCTTCTATGTGTTCTATACCGTCCATATACAGGTATTGTCCTTTAAAATATGCATTTTCGCTATTTCCACATGCACCTAAAAATATACACAAAAGCATCATGTATAAAACGGTTGATCATACTTTGAATTCTCGTTTCATATATTTACCTCCTTACCTGGTTTAAACATTATAGTTTATATATCAACCTATATACTTATATACTTTTATACCATAAAAGCGATGAAAAATCTATATACCAGACTTCTCATCGCCTTTATTATTTCTAATTTTGCTTTATTGTTACTTAGTCTATGTCAGTTGATACTGACAGTTTCTAAATTACCTAGCTAAAATTATCAGATTATTTCTGATATCCTTTAATCCATTTACCATCTGAACCAACATAGTATTTTCCACCGTCAACCCATTCAGATGTTGCCATTTTTCCATCAGATTTCACATAGTATTGTCCACTTATCCATTTTGAGGTCTGCATTACTCCGGATGTATCGAAATAATACCATTTATTGTTTATCTTAACCCATTTAGACTGTTGGATATTTCCTGATGTCATATAATACCTTTTGCTGTTTATCTCGAGCCACTGTGTAGATTGTACCCATTTACCATTGGCATCTACATAACATTTGTTATTATCTACAAATTCAGATGTCGCCATTGTTCCATCGGCTTTAACATAATATGTACTGCTTATCCATTTTGAAGTCTGCATTACTCCGGATGTATCGAAATAATACCATTTGCCTCCGACTTTTTTCCATGTTGATGTTTGCACAACTCCATTCGAGAAATAATACATTTTACTGTTAATTTTTATCAATCCTGTAGATTTAACCCATTTACCATTGGCATCTACATAATATTTGTTATTATCTACAAATTCAGATGTCGCCATTGTTCCATCGGCTTTAACATAGTATTTTCCACTTATCCATTTTGAGGTCTGCATTACTCCGGATGTATTAAAGTAATACTGTTTGCCATTTATTGATTTCCAGCCAGTTACAACTTTTCCATCTTCATAATAATACCTAGAATCTCCTGTATTTACCCAGCCGGATTTTGCATCTGAAGTTGTTTTTGTATATACGTATATAACTTCTGTTGTATTATCACCAAATGTTCCACTTGCATTTTCTGGTATTGTCTGTAATTTATATCCATTAAATGTCTTTGCCTCTGATGTATATTTTTCACCAGTTTTTCCCGATAATTTCTGAATATCTAATATATTACCTTCGGTATCCACATACTTGAAATATACTACACCATTCGTATCTACCGTCTTAATATATCCACTTACATCATAGTAACCACTGTTTACAAATTCAAAGTCTGCTGTCTGATTTCCATTACCATCACTAAAGATGACCATCAATTCTTTATCTGTTGATGTGTATTCATAGCCATATATTCCATCGCCTAAATCTATCATCTTACTTCCTGGCCATGCCTTACCTACTGATTTACTACCACTAAACATATATATATTAATATCAGAACCCCATCCGTCAGGCTTCTTGAAATATATGCCGTTGGTTATTACCGGAATCTGCTTTGCTGTTACATATACTTTTATTGTAGCTTCATATCCATTAAATGTAGTTACTGTAATATTTGCTGAACCATCTCTTACAGCAGTAATAATTCCTGCATTACTTACAGTTGCTACCTGTGTATTATCCGAAGACCACTTAACAGTCTTATTTGTTGCATTAGCCGGACTAACCGTTGCTGTTATCTTCTCTGTGTTTCCTTCCTCTAATATTACAGAAGTCTTATCCACAGAAATTCCCGTTGGTTTAATTATATTAGGATTTTCTGCAACTGTAACATTCACCGTTGCAGTCAATCCATTAACTGTTTTAGCAGTTATTACTGCTGAACCTTTTCCCACACCGGTAATTCGTCCACCACTAACAGTTGCTACTGAATTATTACTTGATGACCATGAAACTGTCTTGTATGTTGCATCTGCTGGACTTACATTTGCTGTAACAGCCTCAACATTTCCTTCTAATAATGATACTGAAGTTTTATTTAATTTTATGTCTGTAGGGTCTACTACATTTATTGCAATTGGCTGAATTAATTCCTCTTCTCCACCATCTGTCAAATATTTACCATTTGTAATTACTCTTCCTGGTGCTGGTGTTTCATTCGTATCTAATACATATACTGCAAGATTACCTTGTCCAGATACTGTAGCTGTTAATGTTCCATCAGTTACATTTTTAACGGTTCCTGTAACAGCATCTACATATGTACCATTAGGAATTCCTGTAAATGTTGAATCTCCTGAAATAGATACAAGACAAAAACTATCTGTTTTATCGTCTGTATATCTTCTCTTAAATGATAACGAACCTGAACATCCTTCTGTTGAATACTGACCTTTTCTAAGAGCAGGTATTGCCTGACGAAGTCTGTTTAATCTCTGGATGTGCTGTGATAATGGATGCTTTAACGTATCACCTACTGGACCACTTACATTACCATATTCACCAAATCCAACTGCTGTAACTGTTCCTTCAATATTATCTCCATAATATGCTCGTCCTGTGTCTGCAAGTGCAATATTTGGACCTTTATCAATAGTTGCACCTTTCTGGAATTCTGTCTCTGTACCATAGTAAATACAAGGAATACCTCTGAATGTAAACATTAATGAGAGGTTTTCTGCCCATGTACTCTGAGATTGATCAAATCTTTTATCCTCTGGAGCTCCGTCAGGGGCATAATCATGTGAATCTACATAAGTAACATTCCATGTAGCATCATTATAGTATTCATCACCTCTTACAGCTACAGAAAAAGCATCTTGTGCTGATTTAAATGACCAATGCATTGGGAAGTCAATAACATTTAATCCTGAAAATTCACTATAATCAGGTGTATGATATGAATTTCCATTTAATAATGCATTCTGGCTTGTTGGCTGTTCACTTATATTAGCTGCATTATCTATTGTTGCCTGAATTGCTGAATCGTAGTTTACCTGCCAATCGGTATCACTCCATTCATAATCCTTTGATTCCTTCCATGTATAGAATGGTGTTGACATAGATGGAGACTGTCTGTACCAATAATTACCATTATCTCTTGTACATACCTCTCCAAACATATAGAAGTCTTTACCATTTCTCTTTCCTGCCTCTATAAATGCATCATTAAATACTTTATTGAATGTAAGTCGGCTGATATGTCTTACTGTATCTACTCTGAAGCCATCAACACCCATGTCAATATATTTAGAATATGCATCTACAAGATAGTTATATACTATCGGATTCTCTGTATTTAAATCTACACAGTCACCAGCTATCTGTGCTATCTGACACGTATAATCATCCCAGTTAAAGTTACCATAATGATGAAACAGATTATTAACATCATGATTTACACCATCAGTATTCTTCATAAGTGCAAGTCTTGCTGCATATTGACGAGCAGGTGTTAAGCTATCATAATTACTTGGTAAACCTGAACCTTCGACAACTTGTAAACAATCAGGCGAACTTAAATCACCCTCTTTCTTAAACATTGGTATAAGATTTTCTTCACCAAAGTTACCTGTATGGTTAAATACAACGTCCTGAATAATCTTCATTCCTCTTGCATGTACTTCATCTATCAAATCCTGATATGTACAATCATCTGATTCATATCTTGGATCAACTTTGCTGAAGTTAATTGCATGATAACCATGATAATCATAACCACTGCAATTCTCTACAACTGGTGTAATCCATATTGCTGTAAAGCCTAAAGATTTAATATAATCCAGTTTTTCAATAAGTCCCTTAAAATCGCCCCTCCAAGCTGGATCGTCCAAATTATACTGTGTTCCATCCCAGCACTGAACGTCATTACTTTCATCACCATTATAATACCTGGTAACCATTGTAAAATAAATGGATTCATCACGAAAATCCGTTCTTGAATTTGCAAATATAACATTTCTGTCTTCACCTGACAGTACATCTGTCGATGCTGCCTCAGCCTTAACTACATTGGCTGTCTGCTTGGAAAAGTCTAACCCATAACCATTTAATACAAAGGTTGACACCGCTAACATAAATGCTATTGTTTTTTTAGCGGTTTTTAAAAAAATCTTTTTCTTTTTCATTTTTTCCTTTCTTTATATTTTTATATACCTTCATCCCCATTATATCGATATTGCACAATAAATCAAGCATTATTTTAAAATTTTGTTAACTTTTTTAAATTTACTCGTTATTTTTTTAATATTGTATTAATGTGTAATACATTTTATACAAAAATCACCCTGAATCTATGCATAAAACATAAATTCAAGGTGATTCCTATGTAATAATTATTTTATTTATCTGTGATTATTATTTTTTATATTTATTTCTTTATCCATTTTCCATCTGAGCCAACGTAGTATTTTCCACCGTCTACCCATTCAGATGTTGCCATTGTTCCATCATCTTTAACATAGTATTGTCCACTTATCCATTTTGAGGTCTGCATTACTCCGGATGTATCGAAATAATACCATTTATTGTTTATCTTAACCCATTTAGACTGTTGGATTTTTCCTGATGTCATATAATACCTTTTGCTGTTTATCTCGAGCCACTGTGTAGATTGTACCCATTTACCATCAGAATCGACATAATATTTTCCACCGTCAACAAGTGCTGAAACTTCCATTGTTCCATCGGCTTTTACATAATATTTGCCACTTATCCATTTTGATGTTTCCATAATACCCGAAGCATTAAAGTAATACCATTTGCCTCCGACTTTTTTCCATGTTGATGTTTGCACAACTCCATTCGATAAATAATACAATTTACTGTTAATTTTAATCCATCCTGTAGATTTAACCCATTTACCATTGGCATCTACATAATATTTGTTATTATCTACTAACTGTGAAACTGCCATTGAACCATCAGCTTTTACATAATATGTACTGCTTATCCATTTAGATGCCTGCATAACACCAGATATATTGAAGTAATAATATTTACCGTTAATCTGTTTCCAGCCTGTAGTAACACTTCCTGCAACTTTTGAATAAATATATTTTACTGTGATTGTTGAAGCTGTATATTTTCCTGTTGCATTAGAAGGTGTTGTCTTTAATGTATATCCACTTACTGTTGCAGCAGAAGTTGTATAAGAAGCTCCTACTTTACCTGTTAATTTCTTAGATGCAGCCATTTCATTACCTGATTCATCTACGTATTTAACTATTACTGTTCCGTTCTCTGTTGTAGATGTCATCTTAGACCATTTGCCATCAGCATATAACCACGAACCTGATGATTCAAACAGAAGTCCCGGTTCCTGGTCTTCCGGATAACGGCTAGCTATTGAATTATAGAAGATAATTCTTGGAGCCTTAATATTTTCAGGAATTGTATATTTATAATAACCTGTTGTTGAATCATATGTCATCTTCTCGCCAGGCCATTCTCCATTATTAACCTTCTCTGTTGCTGAATCATATGCATAACAATATATATCTCCAGTCCAGCCTGATGGTACTTTTATGTATGCAATATTATCATTCTTCTCTACTTTAGTAAATGTGTATGTAATAGGGTCTGATGTTGTCTTACCATCTGTTGCAGTAAGAACTATATCAACACTTTCGCCATATGCCATATCTGCACCAATTGTAATTGATTTAGCTGATGTAAATGTCTTAACTGACTGTGAACCAATCTTATATGTACCTGATATTGCATTAACTAAGTCAAGCTTAAGGGTTAATGTATCACTTGTAAACTCTCCGCCTTCCTGCGAAATAGTTGCTTCAGGATCTAATGTAATTGGTTTCTTATTATAGACAACTGCAACACCTGTACTTCCTATGTTACCTGAAATCTTACCACCTGATACCTTGAACTCACTTCCTGATACCTGGTCTTTATATGTGCCATCTGCTAATAAATGAGTTTCAGCTCCTGTAACATTCTTAGAGCCACCACCAATATTTACAAGAACAACACCACCTTGTGCAGTATTAGAACCTCTTTCTACTAATACTACTGAACTGTCATATGATGACATATATTCTGATTTTCCACTAAAGTAGTTATGGAATTTATTAACTTCAACTACTTCTGTGTCTTTCCATGCTGTATTTGTACTTTTTGAACCCAACCTAGCTCCTGTGTTGCCCGGACGGATATAATAGAGTACTGCAAAATCTCTGGCAGCCTGAATAGCCCATGATCTGTTTATAACACTCTGTGAAAGCTTTGTTGAAGGACCTGTAAAGCCATCATTGGCATATGTATCGTGAGACTCAGCCCAGAGAACAATATTATCTCCTAACTCTCCTTTATATGTAAGATAAGAATTTGCTGCTCCTCCAATATCATGATTATTTACGCCCCATGATGTTGCATTACCTGCTCTGTTATCTGTAACAGCCATGTACTTTGTATAATTTGAAATAGCTGTTGCAGAATCATCAAGAATCTCACCATAGAGATAAACATCAGGTTTATATTCCTTAATAGCGCTTGTAACATAAGGCCAGAAATCTGATGCTCCACCTGGATCAGTTGGAAGTTCGATATGCTTAGCTGCATCGAATCTGAATCCGTCTGCACCAAGATCAACACATTCTTTTAATAAAGAAACAATTGCATTCTGTACCTTTTTACTTCCTGTATTAAGATCTGGCCAACCACCAAATCCCCAGGTTAAACTTGTTGTGTCTCCATTACGGTGCTGATTGCCATAATCAATTCTTGTAGAACCATTCAAATGCCAGCAACTGTCATCATCTCTGAATGTCGGATCATTCTGACTACAGATATCTCCTCTTGAGTTACCAATACTACCTGTATTGTTAGCCATATGGTTCGCTACAATATCTACAATAACCTTGATTCCGTATTTCTCAGCTTCATCACACATAGCTTTGAATTCCTCTTTTGTACCGAACCAAGGATGGCTGTCAACCATACTAAGTGTTGTAGGCTGATATACTTTCCACCATGTTCCCTGTGTATCATTAGAACCTGCATCCTTAGGCATCTGCACAGGTGATGTCTGTAATGATGTATAACCTGCTTTTGCAATCTCAGCCATACTGTTCTTTATCTCGTTGTATGACCAGTTCCAGCAATGAAGTATCAAACCATCACAAGCTTTATCCAATAAACCATATTTGTTTGACGAAGCCGCTACTGTCTCAGAATTCTGTGCTGTTACTGCTTCTGATGCATAACTTTTCATTTCCGGTATAGTTATGCCTGTCATCAGCATTGAAACCGATGTAACTACCGCCAGAAATGATTTCATAAATCTCTTCTTCATGATAATCCTCATTTCATAATTAATAATATTTACTTAACAACTTTTTACATAAAAAAATCGTAAAAGTATTCTTAGGACGCATATTCATAATTCTAATAACCATGTTGCAATTAAAATATAAAACGTATCCTCTATGCTTTTACGCTTCTCTACTTTATCTTATTGTTTTTCAGGATTAATGTAATAATCTTTTATGCTACACGTTACCAAAAAAACACTTAACTCTTTCTACATAGTCCACCCACCTTTTCATGTTATAGGATTCATACGTCCTGATAACGACTATTATATATGTTTATATGTTAAATTTCAACAAAAATTTAACAGTTCTTTACATATTCGCAACCTAAATTTATGTCTGTTTTGTCAAATAATATCAAAAAGCTATGATTTTGTATAATTTCAACAAAATCATAGCTTTGAATTTGTTTGTTTTTCTTATAAATTAATCACGCATAAAAATATCTCTCGTATATACCTTAAAACCCATGCATAAAGTATCAAACAACGCTTTTGATTCTCTAAGAAATTCCGGACTAAAAATTATATTTTTCCATTTGAATTTTCCATATCATACCTTATGTTAACCTTTTCCCTTTCGTTTTTTAATTATTATATATTTTCATTGTATTCATTTCAATATAAAAAGAGAAATTGACATCCTTTCGTAATGCACAATTTCTCTTTTATTTTATTAACTACAGTTATTACTTATAGCCTTTAATCCATTTTCCATCCGAACCAACATAGTATTTTCCACCGTCTACCCATTCAGATGTTGCCATTTTTCCATCATCTTTAACATAGTATTGTCCACTTATCCATTTTGAGGTCTGCATTACTCCGGATGTATCGAAATAATACCATTTGCCTCCGACTTTTTTCCATGTTGATGTTTGCACAACTCCATTCGATAAATAATACATTTTACTGTTAATTTTAATCCATCCTGTAGATTTAACCCATTTACCATTGGCATCTACATAATATTTGTTATTATCTACAAATTCAGATATTGCCATTTTTCCATCAGATTTCACATAATATTTTCCACTTATCCATTTTGATGTCTGCATAACACCAGATGTATTGAAGTAATACCACTTACTGTCTATCTCTTTCCAGCCTGTAGCCATTGTTCCATTACTATCATAATAGTACCATGAAGAATCTACCTGTTTCCAGCCACCTGTTATAACATCTCCGCCTGACATCTTATATGTAAGCTCGCCAGATTTCAAGTCATCTCTATTAGCTGATACATAAAGTACATCTGTACTCTTTAATGCAGTTGCTACATTGACTTTCCATACACCTGTTATCTCATCTGTTACAGCTGTATAAGTCTTATTATTTAATTTAACTGTTACTTTTGAGCCATAAGCTGCCTTACCTGTTATTGCTGTAGAACCTGCAGATGCTGAACTAATAGATGGTGTTGCAAGTACCAATGCTTTCTTAGCATTTAATATATTATTATATGTAGTCTCTACTTCAGTAATATCTGCTTCTTTCTCACCTAATGCCACTAACTTGTCTGCCTGTTCAATATAGCTGTATAATTTCTTATATGAAGCCTGTGTATAATCTGATGCTGTAAGGTTCTTGACAGCTCTTGCTTCTTTTCTTAATAAAGTATATTTTGATTCAATTACAGGTGTCTTCTCTATATCATACTTAGTATTATCGGCACTCTTAATTGTTATCCATGCCTCGCCTGTAATTCCAGTAATATCACCTGTTCTGTTTGTGCTTCCACCATCGCCAACTATACAGTTAAGTGATGACACACCCTCTTTAACAAATGTATACCAGCCATCCTCATCAGGATTACTTAACTGTTTGCCAGGGAAACCACCATTATAGCTGCCTGAATTATCCCAGACATATAAGAAAGGTGCAGCATCTGAATATGGTTTAATATGAATTGTTGCTGTATTCTCTACAATTTCAACTGATCCACCATTGATATTTGTTGTAAAGTCAGAAGCTACATTAACTGTAACTTTTCCCTTTAATCCTGTTATATCTGATGTCTTTCCAGTGCCACCATCATTAATAATTACATTATATGTTGATATATCCTTATCAAATTCAAATGTATAGTAACCATCCGAATCTTTCTCTGTTAACTTAGTTCCTGGCCATGCAGCTGTTAATGCTGTTGAAGATCCAGTCCATGCGTAGAGATATGGTGCTGAACCATTTGCCATCTTAACTCTTATAATATTGTCTTCTCTTTCTTCTTCTCCACCGCCGCCTATGTCTTCATTTCCATAAGCTTTATAGAATGTGGCCTTACCATTAACTACGCCCTTTTCATTCTCGGCTGTATATGAAACTGTTACTGTGTCGCCTTCATAAGCTGTCGCACCAATTGTAAATGAATCACCATCTTTAACGATAAATTTCTTAGCTCCATCTACAGATATAACTGCCTGTTTTGCATCTTTAAGACTTACTGTAACCTTCTGTGTTCCTTTGAATTCAGCTTCACCTTTGATTGTAACTAATGGTTTTCCATCAGGGTCCTGAACAAGAACTGTTCCATTAGCACCACTGTTAAATGTAACTTTTCCATCTGTAACTACTGCCGATGATGAATCATAGTAGTTAACAACTCTGTCGCCATCTTTCCATACATTGCTGACATCCATTGTAACCTCTGTATTAGCTGCTGCAGCGATACAGAATGCAACTCTGTCTTTAATATTTCCACTTTCATATGTTCTTGTAAATGCATGTCCTGAACTTGTTTTTATAATAGTATTCTGACCAGCACCTACTGCAATATGGCTATTTCTGAATGTTCCGACTTTCTGCCAATGTGATAAAACTGTTTCATCAATTGAATCCCAGTTCATATCACTTCTGAGCGAATGGCCTGCACCACCAATTCCATCAAATGGGATGCTATCAACTAATCCTCTGTTTGTCTCATCACCATAGTAAATCTGTATTCCTCCTGGTAATAATAAAAGTGCCGAACCAAGGTATACCATATTACCACGAGCCATTGTAGAGTCGTGTGATGATATATATGATAATACATTAAAGTCAGGTGTGTCATTAATTGCTGTTGCATATCTTGCATATACTGATTCTATTTTACCTTCAGCCAACATTCCTCCGCCTGTTGTCTCGAAGTTAATCATAGAGTCGAAACCACCCTTTGAATAATATTCGTCATTAGATACACCATGATCCCAACATTCACCAGTCATCCAGAAATCAAGGTCATCTAATTTCTTATCAGGGTTATTCGCTTTCCATGTCCTAAGAGCCTCTGTACACATATCATCAAGTCTCTTCCATGATTCAAATTCAACGTGTTTAGCTGTATCACATCTGAAACCATCAACACCATACTCACGTACCCATGATGATAACCAGTAAGAAATGCAGTTTGTAACCGTCATATCATAGCCATGTTTACTAAGATAACTCTTAAGTTCTGCTACTTCTGAATCATAACGTCCCTCTGATTTCCATTTCTTCTCAAGGAATTCAGGGATACCAACTGTTGCTGTTGATTCTGTTCTGAAGTCAGGTAAGCCGGCAAGCGACATTGTGTAGCTATCTCCGCCACCCTCTGTGTAGCCTGCAAGTCCTGCTCTTATCCAGCCAGGTCCCCACCATTTTCCCCATGACGAAGCATCTGCCTCGTAATCAATGTAACTATGGTAATCTTTATTATTAACATTAGTCATTGAATAGTAGTAGTCTTCCCAGCCACTTTTAACACTACCAAAGCCATATTCATTCATATCGTATAAGCTGTTATAACCTGCATGGTTAAGAACGATATCCATTACGACTCTTATTCCATGTTCATGTGCTGTATCTACTAATTCTTTGAACTCGTCCATTGTACCAAAGTTAGCATCAGAATTAGTATAATCAAGTACATAATATCCATGATATGAATAATGTGCAAAACTTGGTGAACCATCACCACCTACTATGTAACCATGAATCTGTTCGTATGGTGCACTAATCCAGATTGCATTAACACCAAGATCATTGAAATATCCCTCTTCAATTGACTGTGTTACACCTTTAAAGTCTCCACCATGGAATGTTCCCCTGTCATCAGAAACGTTAATTACATTTCCGTTTTCATCCAGTCCTCTATTGTATGAATGATCATTTGATGTATCACCATTTCTAAATCTGTCTGTAAGCAAGAAGTATACAGATGCATTGTCCCACGAAAATGTATCTGCATTTACCGTTCCTGTTTCTGACGCCTCTGCAACGATACCATTCGATATGTTGCCTGTTATTCTCTGCGATGATAATGTCAGACTAGCTAGGAACCCTGTTCCGACCATCACCGTTGCCATCATAAATGATGCGCATTTCAAAGTTAAATTTATTAACTTTTTCATAAAATAATGTCCTCCTTTCAACATAATTTTCACAAGTTTTATAATAAAAAAAATGCAAACTCAATACACAATCAACCATATGTATTTTATTCACAATTTTTTTATTATAAATCTACTTTTTTTGTGCTGCATTTTCATAATAACACGTAAAAAGTAGATTGTCCATATAATTTTATCAATATTTTTGCCAGTCACGTTTTATTCTTGTTTCTTTTGTTCATTTCACATAATCCTTTTCAATATATTATTTTTTATATACCTTAAAATAATGATGTCCTGTTCTATCCTTTTCTGGAGGCAATTGCATATAATCTCCGTATCCATGCCTAAGAACTTTATCATAATACTCAGGTACATTAAACTCATATTTTCCAAATGGCATTTTAATGGTTTTGTCAAACCATTTTCTTGGAAATATGTCTTTCTCTCCCCATGATAGCCAAATAACACATCCTACATATTCACATTCATCATATTTTTTTAAATTAGCCAATTTTTCAAGTCTGTTCTGAAAAAAATCTTTTCCCACTATTTTCGCAAAAAGATATACAGGATATTTTATTATTTTCCTAAACAATGATGTTGTGGTTTCCATTGAAAAATGCTCCCTCGTTGATTGATAACATAACGAAGATAGCCTGTCTCCCTTTAAACCGTATTTTATAGCTTCTTTCTTCGTTTTTCCCAAACCATCATAAGGATATATATCAATAAATACACCCATTCCAAAAGGCTTTTCATTCTGCATTTTTATAACATATCTGTCATCACTTATTCTTGTAATCATATATGGATAATCTTTACATTCCTGCCTGTTAAACATTCTAAGATATGGATAATCAATACTATGCTGCTTAAAATATTTAAGGAATTTTTCATAATCCGGTCTTGGCATCATAATATCCACATCATCATCCCATGGTATATAGTCATGATGTCTTATTGCACCTATTAATGTTCCATAAACCAATGCATATTTAAAATTTTCCTGTTCACATATATCTGTTACTATTTTCAATATTTCCAATGAAATATCCTGTGTTTCTTTAATACTTAACTCTTTCATCACTTTCTTCTCCTTACCTTTTTCATAGTTCCCTTACATATATTATATAATAAAGTTTTATTACATACTATAATCATCAATAAAGCAATTGCCATATTTATAATATCTAACATAATATTTCTTTGAAATGTCATGCCATTCATTATAACTAAAACGCCTACCAGAATAACCAGTTCAGCATAATTATATTTTATCTTTTTTATTTTAAGCACGTCAAACATTCTATATACAAATAAGAATACGTATGCTACCAACGTCGACAATGAACCTGCTCTTATTCCCAGTTTTTTTACAAGCAAAATATTAATCACAAAATTAATTACAGCTGCTAAAGCTGTAGTCCATGCTACACTTTTTGTTTTCTTATAAGCCACATAAATTCCACCCAGGAATGCACTCATGCAATAAAAAAACATTGCAACAATTAATATTGGCATTTCGCCATAAGCATCTGAGTAATCACCTTTAATCAATATCTTAAACATAATAGGTGTTGCAGCTACTAATGCATATGTAGCACTTATTACTAACTTAAACATCGTCTCAAACATCTTTGAATAATAATCTGATGAATCCTTATCGTTCGCAGCTATCGAAGCATTTTCCTGCCATCCCATAACCATGATGCTTTGTGCGTCAGATAATAAATATGGTATTTTATTTGCAACAGCATACACTGCATTTGCTTCCGGACCACATACCGAAGTAATAATTAATCTGTCTGATATGTTTAATATCCAGCTTGACAAGTTATTAGGAATCATCGGCCATGAATATGATATTAGTTCTTTTAATACACTTTTTGACACATCCCTAGTTTTTATATATGGCCTTAGTTTTATTTTATATATGATATATATACATGCCACTACTTGTGCAACAAAGTAAGCAAACAACACGCCGTTTAATCCATAATTAACTACTTTTAATGTTACAAAAATTAGCGTCGCATTCATGAATGATACAATAATGGCACCTGTTGAATATATTTTGTTATATGAAAGTCCTCTTGCTATTTGCCCCAGCATCAAATAAATTATATCTGCAAAAAAATAACCACAAATTAACAATCTGCTGACTACAGGTACTTGATTATATATGAGAAAAAATGTAATAACTGTTATAGTCGATGTTGTTATTGTAAAAAAGAAAATGTTAGAAATTATTTTTCCGGACTTTTCTTCATCTCCTCTTGCATCTATAAGAAATCTAAATGCCGCTGACTGAATCTGCAACGTAACAATTGGAAGCAATAATGAAACTAATGTTGTAATCAAATCATATGTTCCATACTCACTTTTAGTTAACTCCGCAGTCACAATAGGTATCGTAATTAATGCAAATATTTTAGGAAAATATCTGCCTATTGCCAAAATCAATGTATTCTTGGCAAATTCCTTTTCTCTACTCATAATATCTCCATTACTACTTTTTAATAAAACTATTGGTTAGTTTAAATCATAATATTTAAAAAGTAAAGTCCTTGTGTTTTTATTATGCAAGTATTAATTTCTAAAATGTTTTTTACAAACTATAAGTATTATTTATTTTTAACCCATTTGCCATCTGTTCCAACATAATATCCTCCATTTCTGCCGCCAACTTTAAAAGGATATCTGAATATATAATTTAATGCAAACAAAAAGACTGGTGGATGAACCAATCTTTTGTAAGCCAGGATGCAACACCCGGTATATATTTTTTAAATAACATAATTACAACTTAATTGAGGTCGGAAGGGTTGCATTTCGATTTGCAATTAAGGCAACCTTTTTATCTTAAACCATGCATATACAAATCTTATGTATATTATTCTAACTTGTCAGCCTTTTCTTCTAAATCGGTTGCTTCGTCAAATGATTTTGACTTCTCTTCTAAATATTTCTTACTGTCTTTAAAGAAACTTGCTACTATCATTATTACTATTATTCCAATTGGAAAGGCTGCAATAATCGATACCGATTGCAGGCTATACATTGAATTCTCTGAGAAAATTAATGCTATCGGGAATAATATAAACATAATTGCCCAGAATGTTCTGACTTTCTTATCAGGTTCTTCGTCAACTTTTAATTTCTTATATGAGTATGATGATATTACCATTGTAAGTGCATCGAAAGTTGTTGAATAGAAAGCTATCATGGTTATTACCAGAAGAATAAGTCCCATACTTGACAATGGCAATGTATCAAATATTTTAATAATAGCTGCTGAATAATCGCCATTTGCTGCAATACTTCCACTTACATCAAGGCCATGCTTCATCTGCTGTGCCAGACCATAGTTACCAAGAATAATAAATGATGTAAACGTTCCTGCAAGACCCCATCCATAGCCACCAAGTACCGTATTTTTAATTGTTCTTCCCTTACTAATTTTACCAATAAAGAATGGAGTAGCCACACACCATACCATCCAGTATGCCCAATAATAGATTGTCCAGTTCTGTGGAAATGAATTCTCACGAAGTGGATCTAACCAGGTTGCCATTCCAATGAAGTTCTGTGTCATATTTCCTATTGCCGAAAATCCTGTTTCTAAAATATATGTAGCTTCTTTACCACCGATTAAGAAGTATAATAACAATGCAAAGAATAGGTATGAACAGCCTGAAGCCAGTCTTGATACACCTTTCATTCCAAGCAAAACAGTTAATGTATATACAAATGCTATAATCAGAAGAATTATAATTGTTAATGTTGTACCCTTGTTGAATCCGAACACCTCACTAAGTGCTGTAGATAACAGAGGAGTTGCAAGCGAAAATGTTGTAGCCGTACCTGCAATCAATGCAAATATTGCTATTAAATCAATTATTTTCCCCCAAATACCATCCACCTTATCTCCTAAAAGCGGTCTGCACCCTTCAGAGAATTTCTGTTTTTCTCTTCCTCTTATATGCAGCATAAATCCAAATGCTACAGCCAGTACAATATAAAAGCTCCATGCTATTGGTCCCCAATGGAATAAAGGATATGTAGATGCCCATTTCTGGATTCCGCCTAATTGCTCTATATATGGCTCATTTGCATATAATGCCCATTCACATAAAGAATAAAATAATATATCTGCTGCCATAGTCGAAGTAAATATCATTACACCCCAGCTAAATGATGAATACTGCGGTTTGTCACAATCTTTTCCTAACTTAATCTTTCCATACTTAGAAAATGCTATAAACATTGTACATGCAAATATTCCAAGTCCTAATATAGCATAATATATGCCGAAGTCATCTCCAAGAAAACCTCTGATATTCTTTAAAACTGCTATGGATTCATTGGGAAATACCATAAATATAATACACATTGCAATAACACCTATAAGAGGTAATATCATTGAAAACCAGTCTAATCTTCCTATTAATCCTTCCTTTTTCGTTTCTTTACTCATCTTTCTTTCCTCCATTTACAATATTTTCATAACTTTTATCTAGTTTAATTAACTCATCAAACAAGAGGTATGGTGTGGTATCCGTAACCGGTCTCGTTCTGATTTCTAATCCAGCTGCCATTATAATGGCTCTTTTTATATGGTTTATAATTTCTCCGTTTCCTCCTTAGCTATCCTGTAGTATTCTTTAGCATATCTGTACTGTCTTATTGAATAATCTCCAAAATCAACACCCTGATTTCTCTTATATTCACACCAGTTACTCCATAACAGACCACAAACAGCAATATAACAATATATCTTTATCCGTATTTCAGGTAAGCAATTGTTTTCATAATAAATGTCAATTAATTCATCCATTTTATCTCTATCATACATAGCATATATTCCAAACATTGCTATATCTATATCATGGTCCTGCATTCCTGCATATTCCCAATCTATTAACGTTATCATCTCTGTTCCGTCAGCTGCCTTACTAAACAGAAAATTATCACAATTAGCATCTATATGACATAAGATTTTCTCTTTGACGTGACTGTCTATATATTCTTTTAATTCATACATTTTATTTTTTGTATCAATGTAATCCCTGTAAACAGACGGCTTGCCTTCCCATAAGTTTTCATAAAATTCCATATTCTTAAATATATCAAATTCATGACCAACTTCTAACTTAAGCTTATGAAAATCTTTTAACCTGCTTATGCATCGGCTTACTTCATCTCTATTGAATGGATCGCACATTCTTACATTTTCTATGTATTCTGTTATTTTATAACCTGTATCCGGGTCAATAAATATTATCTCGTCACAGATTTTTTTATCCTTTATTACGTTATAAACATCTGCCTCCTGCTTCCTGTTTATCATCTCATTTGCTCCGGGACCAGGTATTCTCATAATATATTTTTTACCCTTACAATTGAATAAAAATGAGCGGTTCGTCATTCCCTTTTTAAGTACCTCAATATTCTTTATATCTCCTATTCCTACGCTCATAACATCAGCGATAATTTCAATTGCCTTTGACTTAAGATTCGGCGATTCACCATCTAATTCCTTTAACTGCTCATATGTATTTATCTCCACAGCATCACCACTCTTTACGATTTTAGCTGCTACCTTAATTCTATCCGTAAATAATGCTTCTTCCCAGAATTTATCATTATTTCTTTCATTTTCGCATAACCTGATTATCTCCTCTTTAACTAAAGCCGCATCTTCACCTGCAAGATAGCTTATTCCTATCATGGCATTGCCCTGCTCGTCATCTCTGACAGGTATTAATTCTTTCTTTCTGTTAATACTTACTGTGCTCTCGATATTCTTTGTGTCATTTACCATATACCACGAATATAATTCGACACCATCGTAAGGATTATTCTTACACCAGATATCACATGGAATAATGTATGAATCAGATAACTTATCTATAACTTTGCTAACCGAATACAGATTGTTCTTCATAGAATATTCGCTGTTAACAACCATTTCTATATTATATTTATCTATCAGATATTCATATTGCTCTTTCATAAAACCAACCACTATGTATATCTTATCTATACCTGCCTCATGTAGCTGCTTAATAGTTCTTTCTATCAGAGGTTCTCCTTTAACTTCTAACATTCCTTTAGACACTTCAGTATTAATTGGCACCATTCTCATTCCGAAACCCGCTGCTAAAATAATAGCATTCTGTGGTCTGCTCTTTTTAATTAATTCTAACGCCTTAGGTAACAGCTGCATTTCACTATCTAAATATTTCTTATCTATAAGCTCTTTAATGCATTTATTAACAGTTCCTAATGAATGTCCCGTTGCCTCAGCTATCATTCTTTGATTAATACTTTTCTCTTTAAATATATATTTTAACACATCTTTTTCCTGGTTGTTCATAATTATCTCCTTTTTACATTTCGTGAACATCTGATAAAAATATAACACATAAAGTAATATCTGTCTATAAAAAATTACTCTATGTGTTATATTTATTATATTTAATATTAATTATGACGTTTTTCCGGATTTCTTATCTTTTATATAGCTATTAGCATCTTTAAAAAAACTTACTATAACCATTATAACCACCACGCCCATCGATAAGAACGTATAATTATTCCTATATCATCACTGAAGAAACTTCTTACCTTCTGTATTATTATCTCTGACTGTCTTGGTGACAAATTTTGATAATTTATTTTATCCTTTAATTTATACAAGGCATATACTTAATGTCTTCTTATATCCTAAGCCTTATAATTTATTTCTATTAATTCTCTTTATATTTCGCATAACTGCTATCCATCGCAATTAACTCATCTAAGCTGTCAACTTCTATCATATCTTCTCTCTTCATTTCCATAAAGCCCATCTTATATTCATCAAAATGACAGATGCATGGTATATCATCCCAATATATCTTGGTATTCTTCTTCTCTATGAATTCAAGTTCTAAATGTCTCTTTAACTTTTGTCCATCCTCTTGTGTCCATCTTGATATGCTGAATATCTGCCATGCATGATTTCCACCGATTCTGCTGCATGACACAACGATACCATTCTCTACAGTAAGAGTCCATTCGATAGTATCTTCATCTGTCCATACACAATTATATCCCGAGTGTTCGAACTCAGGTCTTAATATTTCTGTGTTGCGAATCACCTGATCTCCATCAAGTATAAGTACATTCTTTAAATGTTCCCTCGCCATATATAATGAGGAAATATTATTACATGTTTCATAATAGGGATTTTCAATGAATTGGATAAAAGGATATTTCTCCTTAATAACGTGGAACTTTTCTTTAAGATATCCTACAACTATGTATATTTCAGTAATCCCATTAGCTAATAATCCATCTATACATGTTTCAATCATTCTCTTACCATTTACCTTTACTAAAGGCTTAGGTATCGTATCCGTAACCGGCCTCATTCGGTTGCCAAAACCGGCCGCCATTATTATAGCTCGCTCTACATGATGCATTTGTCTGCCCTTCTTTCTTATATTTTCTTACATCTTCTTCATTTAACGGATCACACGATCTCGCACCTTCTATATATTCAGTAATTTTGTAACCCGTTCTTGGATTGATGAATATTATATTATCACAAATATCTTTATCTTTCGCATTATTGACTTTCTTCTCGTCCATTACATATCTCCTATTTTTTCATAGTAAAATGAAAAAAATTATAACATATCTGTAGTTTTTTTGTCTAGCCCTAAAACTAAGAAAGCTCCATATGTTTGTAATGGTTGTCCTAAGATCACCCTGAAATAACACAGTGTCAAAAACAATCTTAACTTTTGATCGATTAACACAGGACGATGTATTTCATTTTATTTATATTTATCTTCCCAATTTATTCTTTATTTTTCTGATAACAGCCTTAATAAATCCGTCTCTATATGTAACTGCATAGTGCAATCCTTTACATTTAAAATTCTTTTCAAATGCATCATATTTCTGATGTTTTTCTCTACATTTATAATACATTTTATTATTTTCTAATGCAAACTTAGTACTTGTTTCCTGTAAAGAAAAGATTGTATCATCAATATCTTTTATCAGGCTATCACCTTTTTCATTTCTTACAAACATTATAGATACACCATATTCATTGTATCCAGGCATATCTTTTTGTAATCCCCAATAATAACCAATTACTATATCTGCTTTATGATTATCAGCCCTGAATTTACAATTGAAGCAAGCCTTTCTTGTATATATGCTAAATGCTACTCCATAATCCGATCCCGCAAATGGTCTTTCATAAATTTTTCTATTCTCGAATTCTGCATGGATATATTGAGGAACCCAGCCAACTTTCTTATATTTTACTGTAAAATCTATGATTTTGGAATTAAACTTTTCTTCCAATTCACTTATATACTTACTGTGCACTTCTTTCGTAGTTGGGCCATGGCATATAAGCTCTATAGTATATAAATTAGAAATATCCAGATTTTTATTCTCACATATTTTATATACTGCACCTATGTCACATCCAAGTCCAATATATAATACTTTTTTTCCTAACTTCAATTTATTCTCCAGTATATCATAAACCGAACATAATTTTCCGTCATTTGTAATAGTTTTCTTTGTTTCTACGTATTTAGATCCTTTCAGTTTTTTTAGTTCCTCTAATGTTTCGGCACAATAATACTCTGCTTCATAAAAATTATCTGTATATACAATGCCAAATACACAGCCACCACTCTTTATTATATTTTCCGATATTACAGTTGCAGCTCCACCTGATGCTGATTCTTTTAATTTGTTTTTATCAATATAATATCCTGAATATGTTTTTAATTCTGAATAGTTAAAATTACATTCCATTTTTCATCTCCATATTTAAAACTCGATTATTTCTTGAATAATATATGCTTATCATGCAACTAACAAAATATGGTATAAATGTTTCCCTGTCATATAACGGATTGCCCGTAAAACAATACAATAAAAAGAATGTCTGATATACTACTGAAAAGCCAATGAAATATTTTTTCTTAATAAAACTTCTATTGTCAATTGATTTTTTAACTTCTTCATTCTTTAAATTTTTATATAACTTTATAGATGTAAAATATAATTTCACAAACCATATCATATAAACCAAGAATCCAACTATCCCTGTTTCACATAATAACTGCAAAAAAACATTGTGTGTATTTGCATAATATCCTGTAGTTTTCCCACATAAATCGTAAAATCTACCCCACCCTATTCCAATAATGGGATGTAATTTAAAGTTATCAAAAGCTACCTTCCACCATCTCGTTCTATTATTAGTAAAATCATCTGAATTCGCAAATTCGACAAATCGATTTACCAACTCTTGGAACGGTTGAAAATATTTATACGCAAGTACACCAATAATCCCCACAACTATTGCTGCACCAACCATTTTAAATATCCTTTTTCCAAGCTTTTTCCCACTACTAAAATAATACAATACCAGCATGGCTGCTAAAACAAATACTGTATGCGCACGCTTACGCGTAATTATTAATGCTATTATCATTATAAGTAATAAAACATAATCTCTTTTTTTACCTTTTTTTACCATAATCCTACTAAAAAGTATTATGATTCCTATTGAAATTAATACGGCATTTGTTGAATAATGGCTTGTTAATCCGGGCATACTCCCACTATTATACCAGTATAATAATCTGTCAGCATTATATGGAAATAATGGAATAATATTATTTTTATAAAAATTCGGTGTAAAATAAAAAATAATGGTAACAATTCCATAGAAACAGCAAATCCACATCGTAATTTCTAAATATGTACTTACCCAGTCTATCCTTATTGTAGAAATGCAACACATAAGAACTACCGTAAAATACAAAGTATAAGTAACAACATTTCTTGAAATAATGTTGTAATTGCTAATTGTAGAATTATTATATATTGATATCAATAACATGACTAATACATATATTAACAACTTCTTATTTACTCTGCGGCCATTTAAGAGGATTATCACAATTAACAATGTGAAAATTGCCAATATATTTCTCACTAATAAACTTGGTATAAGATTAAATAATGATGCACTTGTTGTAAAAAATGCCATTAAAATTATTATACACTGATATAAAGATATTTTCAGATTATCATTGTTTCCAATGCTGTTTCCTTTCATTTTTTTTCTCCAATCGTTCTTAAAATATCTACAAAATATATAAATTTATCTCTTTGCTCATTAATTTCCTTATGACAATCATATTCTTCATCTATGCAGAATTGTATCTTTTCACTTAAAATTGCTTCTGATATATCCTCTATATCAACAAAAAATTTTTCTAAATTGACACTCTCTAACACTTCTGTCAATTTATCTTTTTTTGCATCAGTACCAAATGCTAAAAATCTTCTATTATTTAACACCGAAAAACATATTGCATGAAAATATGATGCAAGTACTAAATCTGCTCCTGCAATTACATCCAGCCATTCGAATGGTGTTATGTCTGACAGATTATTAAAACCATCTGCATAATCATATACCGATACAATTTTATGTGTATTTCCGATAACGTTGCCTATCATTTTTTTCAGTTTAACATTCTCTGTCATTACTATAGCTATTTTATCATTTGATGATATTTTAAATTGCTCTTTTAAAATTCTTCTACCTTTATCGCCATTTGCTTTATAATCATATACAAATGATGGGTCCGGCATTTTTTCTAATCTATCGTTATAATTTGCAATTGTACTTATCTGATTATACGTATTTTTATCTCTGACAGTAATATATTCAAAGTCATTTAAATATTCTATTATTTTATATTTTATGTCATCAGGTTGCTTTTCAAAATTACTTGTTGACGATGCAGCAGCATATGATACTTTTTTGCATTTAATTTCACCCGGTAGCCAATATGGATTTGGAAATCCCCTGAAAGATTTAAGACTCCAGACTTCATCACTACCTGTAATAATTATATCATATTTATTTTTAACAAAGTTATCAAAATCTTCAATACTGTCGCTTACACATCTATCTTTAGAAATTGGTGCCTTCTTATATCCTTTTTCAAATCCATTATATAATCTCTTATAATGATTCCATTGCTTGAAATTCTTAACAATATATATAGGATTATTGCCAATCTTATACCTTTTTTTCTCTCTTTTCATGCTAAAATCAATTATTTCAGCATTTATATCTTTTTCTTCATTAAGTCTTTGGGATAATCCATACGCCTGAAGAAATGCACCATAATTTTTTGCTTTATGATATGTTAAAATTCCAATGCTTATCATTTTCTCCTCCAACATTCTAACTGTCATACTATAAAATACATTTTATAAACAACTTAATGTTAAATTTCGATTTTAAGGATTCTTTATAAAATTTTTTTGCTTTTTTCTTATCATTATGCCAGAACTCATCTCCAAATCTCTTATAGAAATTTGCTCTTACTTCCGGTATTCCATCAATTATATTCTGATATTTGTGATATATAATATCCAGACTATCATACCTTGATACCTTTCTGGTAATACTATTTTCCTGTACTTTTGAACATACTAATGCTTCTTTTATGTATCCTATCTTTGCCCCGGACGATAATCTAATGCAAAAATCCCAGTCCTGATATCGTTTTATCTTTTCATCGAATTTTACTTTATTAAATGTTTCTCTAGTCATGAACATGCATTGCGTGCTGCATGGATTTGCAAACAATATCTGCTTTTGCAAATCACCATCCTCGTAAAATTCAAACGTCGGGACATATATTTCCTTATCAATATATGTTCTGTCCATTCCACAAAAAACAAAATCATAATTTCCTGATTTCAAATAATTAATCTGCTTCTCTAACTTATCCTCATACCAGATATCATCACTATCCTGAAATGCAATATATTTTCCTTTTGATATGGCTACACCTTTATTTCTTGCAAAACATGCACCTTTATTTTCCGGCAATCTTATGCATTCTTTTACTCTTTCATCTTCTATGGAATCAACCAATTCAGCTGTCTTATCACTCGAACAGTCATCCACCACAATAACTTCAATATTTTTATATGACTGTTTTAAAACGCTCTCTATACATTCTAATATCATATTTTCTCTATTGTAAGCCGGTATTATTACAGATATCAGTTCTTTATCATTACTCATTTCGTTATTCACCTTAATCTCTATTTTCCTTCAATATTTTACAATAAACTTTCAATGACTTAATCATATTTTTAAATACAAATTCTCTTTTTTGCTTTGTTGCACTAAAAAGTGAATTTGTAGATGAGTCTTCTTTATGAAAAACTTTTACGTAAGGCGTAAACATCATTTTATAATTTTTGCCCACACAATATTTATATAAAATTGCTTCCTCAACATATAAAAACGTACCTGGTCTAAAACAATAATCTTCATTTTTAATAAATAAAGGTGAAAATACAACAAACGATCCATGTAACATTGCATTATTCACTATTTCATGTGGTACGTCATTCGTTATCTTATGTTTATCCTTTGCCGGTCCTTTTCCCTTCAATATATTATAAATATGTAATTTACTTACCAGGTATAATGCTCTATATCTCCATATTTCTCTCTTCGAAGTTTTTAAGTCCGGTACTGTGTCTGTTTTAGGATTTTGGTGATAATTTTGTGCTACTGAAACTATGTCAGGCCCAATAAGATGATATTGATATTTATTGTATACTTCTGTTAAATGACTAATTAAATTTGTTGATTCTATGATAGTGTCATTATTTATTACAGCAATAAAATCCGCTTTCAATTTATTTTTTGCATATTGATAACCAACATTATTTCCTGCTGCAAATCCCAGATTCTTTTTGTTTTTTATTATTATAATATCGCTATCACCACCATATTTTTTTTCAACTTCCTCTATGCTGCCATTTTCTGAGGCATTATCAACTATAATAATATATGATTTATCTTCCAGTCTTTTAATCGACTCTACACATTCAATTGTGTCAACAGAAGTTCTATAATGGAGTATAACAAAACAAAATTGCATTTATTTGTCCTCCTCCATATATTTAATCATCTTCGCTACAACTGAGTCCCAATTATATTCATTTTTAACAAGCTCATGTGCATTATTTACCATTTTATTTGTATATTCTTCATCTTTTAAATATTCATCAATAGCTGATGCCCATTTTTCCGAATCAAATTTTTCCATAATTTTACCTGTTTCCCTATTTTCAATCAATGTTGTTGAACCACCATTTCTACTAGTCACAACAGGTGCCTTTAAATACATTGCTTCAAGTAAAACCATCCCAAATATTTCTAGTTTAGACGGAAGTAAAAATGCCTTTGCCAATGGATATATATATTTTAATTGTGGATTGTCAATCCTTTCAACTCTGTATATTCCTTTTCTTACTTCGTCTGATCTATTTTCATAACAGCTTTTCTCATAAGATTCATCATTATTTCCAAGTAGTTTTTTTATTGCCGTCTGATGACTTTTTCCGATGACCACAAATTTCAGATTCGGATATTTCTTTAAAAGTTTTTCATACACTTCTAATAAAAATGGATAGTTTTTATTACTGTCTATGCTTCCAACATATAATATACATTGATTTGATTTCATAAATTCTACAACTTTACCAGTCAATTTATCCATTGTATTACACTCATCAAATCTTTGTGTATCCAATGCAACACCAACATTATGCACATTTGTATATCCTTTTTTTTCAAGAAATTCCTTTGCAAGATTCGATTTTACTAATTTACATTTAATATTTTTATTCATTCTCTTTGTTACAAAAAAATCATATACATACGACATAAATGGGAACATAAACATATTCCAATATGGTCCGGAATATAGTGTTACATTATCTACTCGCTTAGATATCATATTCGCCATTATCTGATAATATTCTCTTACAATAATAATGTCATATTGCTTAAGAAAATCTTTATCACATATTTTAAAATTTATTCCCATTCTAAACAGCCTGATTCGTGGAACTTCTATCCATCTAGCCTTGTGTCCGTCATTTTCATAAAAAACCCTTGTATTTTGATTCTTCTTTTTTACTGTTATATAATCATAATCATATCCTAATTTGCAAAATGCCTTTCCAATACCTATTTCCTGCACATTATATGACGTAGGATCAAAATCATATGGCATTGTTCGAATTAGTAAAACCTTTTTATTCATTATAACCTCCAATATCTGTATCCAAGGCTATCAATTTCTTTTTTATCTAATATTCCTTTTACGTCAACAATTACTTTTTCCTTATTATTATTTGTGCTAACAAACATTTTATCTATATCATTTGTTGACAATTCTTTAAATTCTTTATGACCAACTGCTAAAATTACACAATCTGCATTATTTATGTCTTTAATATCTGTTAATTCAACTCCATACTCCTTATAAGCCTCTTTACTATCTGCCAATGGGTCTACAACTACAGGTTTAATTTCATACTCTCTTAATCTGTTTATAATATCTTCAACTTTACTATTTCGTATATCAGGACAATTTTCCTTAAATGTAAGTCCAAAAATCACCACTTTAGAATCTCTTACTGCTTTACCTGATACAATCAATTGTTTAATCGCAGCATCAGCTACAAATTCACCCATTCCATCATTGACTTTTCGTCCCGCTAAAACAATTTGGCTGTGATATCCTAGTTTTTCTGCTTCATATGTGAAATAATATGGGTCAACTCCTATGCAATGTCCACCCACAAGACCCGGTCTGAATCCTAATGCATTCCATTTAGTATTCATTCCGTCTACAACTTCATTAGAATCTATGCCCATTCTGTCAAATACCATTGCCAATTCATTCATAAATGCTATATTTATGTCTCTCTGGCTGTTTTCTACTACCTTAATGGCTTCAGCTGTTTTTATATTTGATACCGGATACGTACCTACCTGAATAACCAAATCATAAACTTTCTTTATTGTCTCTAAAGATTCTTCATCCATTCCTGAAACTATCTTTCTTATATTAGAAAGTGTATGTACTTTATCGCCCGGATTTATTCTCTCAGGCGAATATCCTATTTTAAAATCTATTCCACACTTTAGTCCTGATTCCTTCTCTATAATCGGAACACAAATATTTTCTGTAACACCGGGATAAACTGTAGATTCAAATACTACAACAGACCCTTTTGTAATATTTCTTCCTACTGTTCTTGAAGCTCCTTCTACCGGCGATAAATCTGGTGTCTTATCCTGATTGACAGGAGTAGGAACTGCCACAATGTAAAACTTTGCCTCTTTTAATTTTCTCTCATCTGATGTAAATTCCAATGTTGTGTTTTTTATCACTTCATCTCCAACTTCATTTGTTGGATCAACACCCTTTTTGTATAATTCAATTTTTTCTTTATTTAAATCAAATCCAATTACTTTTACCTTTTTTGCAAATTCCACAGCAATCGGCATTCCAACATATCCTAAACCAACTAATGCTATTTTTTCTTCTCCATTAACTATCTTTTCATAAAGTTCCATTTCATTTTTCTCCATTATTCGTGTTACTGATTACTTATAAAAAGTCTTTCATATTCATCACATATAAATTTCCAACTATATGCAGCTTTAACTCTTGCTTTTGCTTTTTCACTAAATTCAATAACTTTATCGGCTCCGAATTTGTCTGTACTTTCTATCATTTTTTTTAGACTGCCTGTCTGCCTTGTCCAGTACAACGCACTATCTTCAGCAACTTCTTTGTTAAAAACAACATCTACCAACAAATTCAGCTTGGTACTTCCTAAAGCCTCTATAAGTGATGGATTAGTTCCTCCTACTGTATGTCCATGCAAATATGCATAGGCATTTTCTCTGATTTTCTTTAGTAATTCCTGGTCATATACTGCACCTACAAATTTTATTCTTTTATCCTTTTTGAAATGTAGCTTTGACTCCAAATCCTTCAAAAACTTATCATCTGCAGCAGTAATAATAACCAAATCTTTCTTTGTATCAGATGCCATAAACTCTCTAATCATTATTTCAAAGGAATTTTCCGGAACAAATCTTCCGACGATAAGATAATATTTATCTATTGCTATATTAAATTTTTCATTCCACTCGCATATTTTTTTATCATCATCATTTAAGATGCTTTTTTTCAAATCTGCTCCATATGCTATATATGTAGTTTGAGGATTATATTTTTTATATGTCTCTTTTATATATTTTTGTATATTTTTACTATCACATACAAGTAAATCCGAATTTTTAACCATTAATTTTTCTGAATATTTCCAATATTTTCTTATCACTTTGTTCCACTTTGCTCTTAACCATTCATGCCCATCAGGATTTACATATAATTTACCACCTAATTTGTGAATTTTTCTTTTAAAGTATGCAGCAAAAGGCCCTATTCTGCATGCTAAGACATATACAACCGGATTGCTTATTCCTTTTCTTTTTATATCTTTAATACAAAAATTTAAGGCTGCAACATCATAATATATTGCCTGTGCCGGTCCAATATCCGGAACTTTTATTTGAAAACAATCTGCATTATGATATTCAAATTCCTTATTACTATTTCCCTTCCACGCTATATGATATTTTATATTTTTATTATTAGAATGATATTCTGTCAACTTATCTAAAAATGTTTCATATCCACCATATGCACCACAATTTTTAGCGCCAACAATATATATATGTTTTACCATGAAAGTTCCTTTCATTATTCAAAATGCAAAATTAATCTTTTTTACATTGAACCTTCTCTTTTTAATACAGCTAATACTGTTTTTAAAAGAATTTTTATATCTTTTCCGATACTCCAATTCATAATATATTCTGTGTCTAATTTGACAACTTCTTCAAAATCAGTAATATCGTTTCTTCCACTTACCTGCCACATTCCTGTAAGTCCGGGTTTAATGGCTAGTCTGGCTCTGTGATGTAATTCATATTTTTCCCATTCATCAAGTGTTGGTGGTCGTGTTCCAACAAGACTCATATCTCCTTTAAGAACATTTAGGAACTGTGAAAATTCATCTATAGAAGTCTTACGGATAAAATGTCCGATGCCTTTTCCGTTTTCACCACCTATTATACGTGGATCATTCTCCATCTTGAACATCATTCCGTCTTTAACTTTGTTCTGTGACAGAAGCTCTGCTTTTCGTTCTTCAGCATCTAAATACATGCTTCTGAATTTATATATATAAAACTTCTTTCCATTTTTTCCAATTCTTAATTGTTTAAAAAAGATTGGTCCCGGTGATTTTATATATATGGCAGGTGCAACAAATATGAATAATATTCCGGTAAAGATAAGTCCTATAATGCTACCAACTATATCCATTATTCTTTTTATAAAACTTTCAACTATTGATGCCGTATTTATGGCACTTGTAAGTACTGTATATTCGTTCATTCTTTCAACCATTCTTACTTTACCCGGTTCACTTACTACTTTAGCAAGGTTCTGGTGTATCGTAATTCCCATAAGCAGACAATCTTCCACCAGCTTCTTTTCCACACTCTCATATTTATCATTAAGGCTTATAAATACTTCATCTACCCAGGATTTGCATAGATAGTCTGATATTTCATTTCCTGATGCAAGCACCTCTATATTATCAATCACTTTACCGGTTACATTTTTATCAATTATGCCCACACCGGTTATATGATATTTTCTTTTTCTATAATTAGACAGGTTATTAATCAATTCTTTTGCTTCATCATAAGTCGTTATTAACACCATCGACCGTGTCTTAGAGTTATCTTTAATAAGTGAATTTGTAACTACCCACTTCCATATTTCTCTGACAATATATGTAAGAATTATTCCTATTGACCAGGTTAATATGAATACAAGTCTTGAATACAATTCGCCCTGTTGTGACATATACAGATATACTACCTGCATCATCGTAACTATAGTTACATATCTGACAGTGCATAAGAATTCTTTATAATGCCCTCTGGTATCTATCTGCTTATAAGGTGATGCCATTAACGCAACAATGACACTTATCATCATATATATAATGGCTATATTTGAATATAACTTTAGCAATACAACTTTGTTATTTCTTATGCCATGTCTGATTATAAAAGTTATGACAAAAGATATTTCAATGCTTATTATATCTAACGCGATAAAATCCATATGTCTGAATATTCCTGAACTTTTTCTTCTATACATAGCTTAATAATCCTTTCTAAATTTTTAAATTCTTTTTACCAAATACATTCATTTTTCTTCCCGTCCCTTTATAACTTTTCTGCCCTATAACACTTTTATAATATCATATAGACTGATTACTCACTTATCACTTTACCATCAATAACCTGCTGAATTAATTCTTTCGAATGTTCAATTGTGCTCTCGTCAGGAATCATTACCCACAAGTTATCTATTTGTGGTATAGAGTAAGTAGATGAACTTGAACCTGTACCGTCCACGCTGTAAGATAAAACATTCCATTTCTTCATGTCATTAATCTGCATTTTTACAAGACTCTGTATCATGTCCTTTGGCATGCTTGTCTGGAATCCGTCTGATATGGCATCCATAATATCTGTATAATTATATAACATCTTAGAACTTGCCATTTCGTTAATTACTGCTTTGATTACCTCCATCTGGTCACGTCCACGCTGTCTATCTCCATCTGCAAAAGCATATCTCTCACGTGCAAAACCAAGTGCCTGCTCACCGTTAAGCCTGTTTTCACCAACTTTAATGTTAACATTATAATGTTTTGTTGTGAATGCATAATCGGAATGTACTGTCACGCCACCAAGCTTATCTATTATCTTGATAAATCCATCGAAATTAAGTCTGAAATAATATTGTATGTCTAAATCATAAATCATGGATAATGTATCTTTCGAACAATTAATTCCATAGATTCCGGCATGTGTAAGTTTATCTTTAACACCATTAGAAATTGATAATGGAACATAATAATCTCTAGGTGTCGATACTAAAAGTATCTGTTTTGTCTTAGTATTTACAACTGCAATGATATTTACATCACTTCGGCTTGTCTTAGCTACAGAACCATATGTATCTATACCACTTATGTATAACGTAAATACATCACTATTTAATTTGATTGAACTGTCATCATCCTGTTCATACCATTCTAATTTTGACTTAACTTCCGTCATAAGTAATTCTTTTACTTTATCTTTAAAATCTTCATAGCCTTCTGTTTCAATAATTACATCTATATATGCTTCATTTAAGATAATTGACTTAACTTCGCCACTGTAGAGTGCATCAATCATTGTAAAGAAATCTTCATACTCTTTCGTAGCTATTTCCTTATTTATTGTTTTATTTATCTCTTCAACTGTCTTATCAGTAGCTTCTCTTCCTCTTGTATCAAGTATTCCATATGTATAATCTGATGCATCACCTAAACTGTTAGCTTCATCATCAGCCAGTACATATACTATCATCTTATCTATCTGTTCATCAGCTCCTGCTGTCTTATTCATAACTTCTGTAGTCTTAGCAATGTATACACAGGCTATTCCCAGTCCTATGCTGATTATGATTCCTATAACCATCATTATAATTCCCAGTATCTTCTTAAACTGCAAAAACACATTAAGAACACATAACACAATTAATACTCCTACTGCAAGAAAGAAATATTTCTGTGGCAATACATTGAGTTTCACAAGAAAGTACAGGAACAATAGTGTTATTATACTTTGAACAATAGCAAATCCATATCTCACTAGTTTAAATATGTCTTTTTCTTTCATGGTCAATCTCCATTTCTCAGACATTTACGTCACATATAATCTTTATTTTAGTCTTATTTGCAGTGTTGTCTGTTGCCGCTACTGTATCTGCCGCTGCCTTATCTATTTCTCCAGTCGGACCGCTATCTTCTACCGTAGTATTTGTTGTCTGGTTCTCATCATTTGCTTCTGTATTCTGACTAGCATTGCCATTTTCAGGCACTATAGCATTATTTGCAGTGTTGTCTGTTGCTGCTACTGTATCTGCCGGTATAACATGTAAAGTAAATGATGCCGGTGCTGATACATTACCTTCTGTGTCTGACACCAGATAGTTAATATGATAATCTCCAGGAACACTTACGTTATAATCACCGGTAATTCTTATTCTTCTTGATACGTCACCTGAATTATCATATGTTTCCCTTACAAAGCTTAGCACATCGAAACTTTGTCCAGCCTTAATAGTTGTCTCAGCAGTCGTTAATTTGATGACTGGTATACCGGTTGCATCTGCCGCTGCCTTATCTATTTCTCCAGTCGGACCGCTATCTTCTACCGTAGTATTTGTTGTCTGGTTCTCGCTTGTACTCTCATTTGTGCTCGCCTCATTGCTTGCATCTGTCTGCTCTGATGACTGGTTCTCATCATTTGCTTCTGTATTCTGACTAGCATTTGCTCCTGTTGATATATATTTTACACGACGTTTGTTATTATTTGTTGTAGTTATGTTATTCTTTGAATCTTTAGCTGCATATACTACTTCCATGTATTCGCCATTTCCAACTACTATCTTATTAGCTACCATTAATGTGTCGCTTACGTCACCATCTTTATCATCTATTGCGGTGACATCTTCAAGTAGCACATCATTTGGCTGCCCTTCTATATACGTTAACTCATTATTGGAATATGTGATAATTGGTCCTTTTCTGTCAGATGTTACATACTTAATCATACCTATCCCAATTACCACAACTACAACCGAGCCAACTATTCCTAAAATCTTTTTATTTTCCATACATTACTCCATCCGATACAGATATCAATATCTATTTCTTTGCACTTTGTCCATAGTTGCCATAATGTCCGTAATGTCCATAATATTTGCCATAATATCCACCTTTACCAGTAGGAACTTTATTAAGAACTACACCTAATATCTTACAATCAGCTTTTTCTAACTGTGCTTTTGTCTTCTGGACAAGTTTATAACTTATCTCACCTGCTGCTACTACCATAACTACGCCATCACATTCCTGAGCCACTATAGCTGCATCAATAACGCTTCCGATAGGTGGAGTATCTATAATCACATAATCATATGTCTGTCTTAATTGCTTAATTAATGTCTTAAAATATTTGTTGCCAAGTAATTCTGCTGGGTTTGGTGGAACCGGACCCGAGAATACTACATGTAAATTCTCCACATTTGTAGAATATACAACTTCATCAAATGCATTTACTCCTGATAAATAATGTGTAAATCCTTTTACAGCTTTGTTAATCTTGTAACGTCCAACTAAAACTGACTTTCTAAGGTCGGCATCTATAAATATTACCTTCTTGCCTGATTCTGCAATTGAAGCTGCAAGATTAAAAGATACACTTGATTTTCCCTCATTAGGAATTGTACTTGTAAGTGTAATAACTTTTACATCACTACCACAAAACTGTACATTTGTTCTTAATCTCTTATATGCTTCATTGGTACTGTTATCTAATTTCTTTAATTTATCAATGTTTATGTTTAACATACATTTCCTCGTTTCTGTTATTTCTTATTTCTTATTTATTCTTTATTATTTCTTCTTTTTCTTTTTCTTCTTGCTATTAGTTGTCTCTAATTCAGGAATTAAGCCAAGTACACTTAATCCAAGATATTTCTCAACATCTTCCTGTGCCTTGATAGTATCATCTAACATAAATCTTATAATAATAACTGCTATCGCAATTACAAATCCTAACATAAAACCAATTAATGTATTCATCTTAGTATTAGGGCTTATCGGACTCTCAGGTAATTTTGCTTCTTCTACAGTATTAACTGTCTCAATACCCATAACTGACTGAATCTGTGCCTTAGATGCTTCTCTTACGGCATCAGCTATCTTCTTTGCCATCATTGGATCTTTATCATTAACAGCAATTGTAAGAATTCGTGTATCTGTCGGTGTACTTACATGAATCTTTCCAGCCAACTGTGATGTTGACATCTCAACTCCTAAATCAGCTATTACTTTATCAAGTACAGGGTTACTTTTTACAAGAACCATGTAATCCTTAGTAAGATAATTACTTGACTGTAAATCATTTACATTTATCTGATCAGTTGTTGTAAGTTTATTATTTGTAACATATACCTGTGTTTTTGACTGATATACCGGACTGACTAAAAGTTTTGTATAAGTAAATGCAATAGCAGCACCTAGTACGGCTGCTAATACAATAATCGCAAGTTTATTTATCAACAAGCCAAAAATCTCTCTAAGGTCAATTTCCACTTCGCCGTTTCTGTTTTCTGTTTCCATTAGTCTTGAACTCTCCTTTATTATATGTAGTCTTTCGCAAGGATCTTACGCGGATTAACACTTAGAAGTCTCTCCACTGTCTCCTCGTCAGTTTTCTTTATAAGATATTTTATACATTCTTCCAAATCAGGCGAATGATGACCATCACTATGTGTATCCGTACCAATAAAATGCACTAAGTCATTTTTAATCATCTTAAGTACTTTTTTTCGAATACCTCTGCCATATTTACCTGCTATCGTATGTGCATTTATCTGAATGTATACACCTGCATCAACAAGCCGTTCTACATTTTCAATATCTGCCATAACCTCTTCGTATCTCTCGCAATGTGCAATAACCGGTTTATATCCATTATTAACCAGCTCATATAGGCTTTCGCTTATATACTTATACTTGTCATTTGGTGAAAATTCAACCAGCACATAATCCGAACCTGCAAGTGTAAATATCCTACCTTCTTCAAGATTATCTACCACACCATAACTGTAAAATATCTCATTGCCAAGATATAGTTCAAAATCCGGATATTTCTTAGCAACTAAATTCTTTAATTTTTCAAAATTCTTTTCTATTTCTTCTTTATTATTATCGTATTTTTCCACTTCATAATGGGGTGTTGCAATCATTCCACGAATCCCGTTGCTGTATGCTATATCTATCATTCTTAATGCCTGTGTAGAACTTCTCGCCCCATCATCCACGTGGGGAATTATATGACAATGAATATCTATATATCCGTTAATCTTTCTTTCCTCCATTATATTATAATGATTTCTCGGAATCTTTAACCCTTGATTTATAAGGCTTTTAGATTCCTTTTTTATTAAAATCCCCCCACTTTTTTAAAATAACACTTGACAAGGTAGTCAAAAAATGTGGCGCTTCGCGCCCTTAATTATAAGTATCTTTTTTGATTGGGGGCAATTTTATTGTTACCTTTTTCTAACATTTTTTTACATTTAGACGCAAAAATGCCTCCAAATAGTCATACAGTTACAGATTATATCATACCAATACTAGTTTGCAAGAATTTTATTTTTAATTGTAGTGTAATCCGCTGTCTTAGCTGATTTATCATTATGTTTAGTAGTAACTGTAGGTTTCTCTGTAACCTCTTCCGTTGGTTTTTCCAGTTTATCTATATCTTCTGTCACCATAACATTTCCACATACTGTATACTCTTTATGACGTTTACCAGTTTCATCCACAGTAGCTTCTTTGTCAATAATCCAGTCACTTATAGTATGCTCTTTGTCGACAGTTACATTGATACCAGTTGTATTTCCTGCTTTATCTTCGTTAGATATATAATACTGAATTCTAACCTGTTTATCATCTGTGTAAGCGAAACTCAACCCAACTACTTGATAAGGTGATTGGAGAATAAAATCGAATAATAAAAACTTTCCCTTGTAGATACCTCATAAGGGCAAAAACAAGGGAAAAGGATACATATAGAGTGGCAAGACATACCGTCAAGCCGCATAAAACTAAGAAAAGTAAGGATTTTGGTTATACAAATTGGAATTTGACTCTCCATGAGACTGGAATTTTGGCATTTCTACAAGTACCAATATGAGTGCATTCCACATAAATATGTTTTGGAATTTTTCGGCATTTGCTTTATTGCATTGTAAATATTTAAGTAATCCCCAAATCCCATTCCAATACAAATAATTCCAAATAAACCCAATCCAACAAATTGCGGAAATATCAAAAATAAAATATAGGGAATTATGCCAAGTATAAGATTAGGGCACAAGCACATAAAAATAAAACGCCCTTTACTCATATCCTCTGTTCCTGCCACAAACATGAACCCATGTGCCAAATCATTATACATATATACATCTTTTTTATAACATATTGCATGCAGCAATTCATGTGGCAACAGAGATAATCCGCCACAAATTCCACCTATCATCATCCATATTGCATTATCAGGAATATATTCTATTCCCAGTATTAAAAATGGAATTGCTAATATACCCATTATCAAAATACATCCCCCTTGTGCAATTAATGATAATTTCTTCATATCCTCTGGTTCTTTAAACGGGGTTGCATTAGGATGATGTTCCTTGTATGGAAGACTACTCTCATCTCCATTATATTTGCCAGCATAGTGAAAAATCATATTCTTCTCCTCTCCATAAACTTCAAATAAACGCGTGCTTTTATAGCTCGCCTCTCAAACGTGCTTCTATATCAGATGCCGTGTATAACACATCCGTTACAATTACCCTTTCGTCACGGATTGTGTAAAACACTGAATAATTATCGACGAGCATTCTACGCAACTCCATTCTCTTTTCCGGCTCAGAATCCATAATCCTAAATCGTTCTGGGAAAGTGTCTAATGTAAGTATTTCATCAGCAATGCGATTATATTGCCCCATTGCATTATCCGGAGCAAGCAAATCTATAGCAATATAATTGTATATATCTTCCATATCCTGCAAAGCTTCTTTTGTAATCTCTACCTTATATTGCTTCATTAATGCCTCTCTCTAAATGCCACAAACGCACTAGCTGCATCCTCAACATTTCCTTTCTCTATATCGGCATATCCTTTTTCTAACTTTTGATGAATCTGTGTAACAGACATCATATCTGCATTCACTGAATTAGCTGCTTTTGGTAATACAATAGAAAAGGGAATTCCTCCTACTAATGATATTTGTTTTAAATACATATCTATAGCAGTAGCCATTGGTATCCCTAATTGTGCCAATACACTTTCTGCATTTTCTTTTACATCTGGATTTACTCTTATATTTAATGTTGCTGTTTTTCCCATAGAATACACCTCCATCTTTCTTTTATTGTAACGTCTTTTGCGTTACAAGTCAATCTATGAAATATATTTTCGATGCGATAGCTTCACATTGTTTTGATTAACCATTGCATATCTGAGCTTTGTATCTATTTGCTCATGTCCCAGAATTTTCTGTACCTGTTCAATCGGCATACCTTTCTCAATTGCTCTGGTGGCCATAGTCCTTCTGAACTTATGTGGGTGCACCTTTTCTACACCTAACTTCTTCCCCATTTCTCGTAATCGTAACTCCACACCGCTTTCAGTAAGTCTACTGTGTGGTTTGTTTAACGACACAAATAACGCTATATTATTATCTGTCCTTGATTCAATCTTCTCCTTAATGCCGGAAAGCATTACTTCATGGGATTCCTTCTGCATCAGATAGGTTTCCTTGTCCGTAAGTCCTTTGACATAAGATTCGTAAGCGGTACAAAGCTCCAGTTCCAGTCTCCTTAATGTGTCTTCCGCCATATTAAGGCGTTGCTTTGCCCCACGAATACGCTCATTCTGCTGTTCCTTTTCCTTATCTAACAGAATCTTAAGCTTTGCAAGCCCGGATATGTGTTTGGAAAGTTCCCCTTTTATGATACCTTCAGGATCCGTTATCAGAATACGGTGGGCACAATTATTTTTCTTTCTGTAATTCACATCACACATGAAAAATGTCTTCCCCAGCCTGTCCTTCTTATAAACCATATTTCTGCCACAGCAATCACAGACTACCCTTCCGGTATAAACAGATGCCCTCCTGCCGGCTGGCGTAAACAGTGCCGGAACCGTTCCTTTCATGGACTGTACCTGCTCATATTCCTCCATCGTAACAATGGCTTCATGATGGTTTGGAATACGATTCCATTCACTGGGTGGCAGTAATTTCTTCTGCTTGGAGCCTACCGCCTTTACACGATACTTCCCATAAACAAAAGTGCCTGTATACATTTCATTATTCAAAATGGAACGCACCTTATAATCCGTCCACAAAGGTTCTCCCTTGGTATAAAAGGTTCCGTACAGTCCTTTCCTCTCCAGATATTTTGCAGGAGTATCGATTTCCTCCCCATTCAGTGTACGGACTATTTCTGCCGCAGGTTCATCAATCACAAGCTGATATCCGTTATTATTCTTAATCCTGTCATAGCCATAAGGCGCACTACCCAATACACTTCCCCGCTCCATACAGTTCTCAAAAGCTGTAGTAATACGCTTAGACACATCCTTTGCATACATGTCATTCACAAGGTTCATCAACGATATCCCAAGTCCCTTGTTTCCATTACAGTCCTCCACTGTGTCAAAATGGTCATTTACGGAAATAAATCTCACACCCAAGAAGGGCAAAATTGTTTCTATGTAATTACCCGTCTCCAGATAATCACGACCAAATCGGGACAAATCCTTAACAATTAGGTAAATTTCCTTACTAAAAACTAGGCGGACCATAATAGTCCGCCTAATCTTATTAAGTGTTTTTAAAAGAGTTGCATTGCATCCGATTGCCTTTTGTAAAATATACTGAAGCATATTTATTTGAAACACATTCTGACAGCTATTCTTTTTATTTAACATCAATATTATCGCCATTAATATATATACGATAATATTCACCGACATTAAAAATATATCGCCCATCATCAATCTCATATGTTATACCAAACAATGATTCATCAAATACTCTCTCAATTTCCACAACACTTGTTGTATTTTCTACAGATTTATTAGCCTCATAAATCCGTTCGTAATTATCGTCAAAAATAATAATTTTCCATTCGCCATCATATAATTCATAACGTATTTTTTCATAGGAAGCATACAATCCAGCAGGAATATTCTGATTCATCACACTAATTTCATCTATCAAACAGTTAAAATGCTCTTCACTTTCCTCGTAATTTCTTCTATACATCCTCAAATCATATTCTTCTGTGAATGGAATATATCCATTATTCAACATATTAAAAAAGCTAAACACCACAATCAGCACACCAAATACAAATAATACTAGATATATTTTTCTGAATCTTCTCATTCAATCACCCCAGAGAATTCAATTGATACATCTACTACTGTTATATATGGTGAATGTTCGCCATTGAATCTGTCGTAATGTTGTAATGTAAACCAATCGCAAAATCCTGGTGCCCATTCGTAGTCATCAGAATCCAATCCAAAATGATCATAAAAATGAAACTGTAATGTACCAGAGAACGTTTTTCCATCACATTTATAATCTGTTATAGTTATATTATGTCCTTGAAAGTCGTGTATAGCTAACACTAATGCTGCATCTTTCTTCAAAGAAAATACCGGATAATCGATTATTTCATCATATGCCATATCATAAATCAATCCATCTTTCGGACCATTACATTCAAGCACTAATAAATTACCCTTATTATCAGCCAATTTATCAACTACAATTTCTTTGATTTTATTTAGATATGTGTTAAATTCAGAATAGTTCTTTGCTCTTTCTGTTAATGTATAATCAGAAAAACGATTAAACATTTCTGAAACAAACTTATCTTTTTCATCACCTTTTACAGTAACGACCTTCCCTATATTACGAGTATTTCCACTCTTAAATTCTTCGAGCATATCCATTAATGTTACACTCATATTATAGTCACTAGTAACACAACCTATCAAAAAAAAATCTGTCAATTCTGCCCACATCATAAATTCAGGTGTAATCCCAGCAACAGTACCTATAACACCAACTTCACTAACTATTTCCGTATAACTATAATCATTAAATGTCAAATCCTCCGCAACTATGTTTTTACTAAATTCTGATCTTTTCTCTAGTCCTTCCCCTGATTCTGTTTGATGAATAAGTAATTCACTAATATTATTGGGTACAAGCGGAAGACTGTCGACATCATCATTCATTCCATCACTATCTGTATCCACTGCTTTGGGATTTGAATACATTTTTACATATACTATATTACCCCATTTTTGAACTTTTACTTCTTCCCCATCTAACAAACCATCGTCATCAGAATCATCATCTAAATAATTAACAGGTACTTTTATACCTGTACCCAATACTAACCTCGCAGCTGCCATTTCTTTCTCATAGTAATCTGACAAGCCATCTCCATCACTATCCTTATAATAGTCTGCTTTTTCAGCAATAGTGTCAAAAATATAATATAATTCATCAGCTTGATTCACATGATAATAATTGCCACCAGTTCCCTCTGCCATATCAGTAAGAACTGTTTGTGAAACACTATTGCCTAATCCTATTGTATTTATAATAATATTCGCATTTTTTGCCTTAGTTGTGTATGTTGTTGAATAACTTCCAATTCCATCTGTCAACATTACAATGTACTGCAATCTATTTTCTGCCTTTTCTTTATTACCAAATAAATTCAAAGCACTATTTATGCCAACTGATAAACTTGTTCCTCCAGAACTATCTAATTTATCTACTGCATTGCACAATACAGTTTTATCACTAGTAAAATTTGCCAAAGTTGTCGCACTAGAATCAAATGATATCAATGCTGCTGTATCGTTATCAGTCAGTCGGTTAATAAATTCTTTTGTTACTGTTTTTCGAACATTATCAGGGTCATTCCAAGACATACTTCTAGAACTATCAATAACAAAAACAACATCTAATCCTGAATAGCTTTCTGCATTTTCATCAAAAAGGAATGTATGTGTCCATACTTTATCAAACTCAAATTTATTTAACAATATATATTTTGAAAAATGCTCTAATGATGCTACAACTTTTCCATTATCAATAGTCTGCTCATCGACATATTCTAAAAGTTGCGTTTCTTCATTAAAATAATACAATGCAGGTTGAAATTCTTCTGTTATCTCAAATTCACCTGATATCTCAACTATAGCTTTATTGAAAGCTCCTTCGATACCAAACTCGTATCCAGCATCAATATATCCCGGAATATCCACATTTAAAAATTCGTCATTCTCCACTCGACCAATATTAAATGTTTTTACTTGTTCTGCTGAAATATCTGCAACCGAAACATTTACAGTCGTTGCAGATGTTTCATCCTTTGCCATCGTCTTTGTATATGTAAAACTATCTTCATATAACAATGGATTGGAACCAATTTTAACTTCCCAAAAATCATCAAGCTTATCCCCATCAGTATCAATTAATTGTGGATTTGTACCATAAGTAATTACTTCATCATAATCATCAAGTCCATCTCCGTCAGTATCTTTTATGCTCAAATCTGTATTATATACACATTCTTCCTCATAATTACTTAATCCGTCTCCATCATAATCTTCATCTTGATCCAAGACTCCATCTTGATCTCCATCTGTACTCGTTGGATTAATGTTTGGAATAAATATTTCCAAATAATCATTTAAACCATCCCCATCAGTATCAACATTCATGGAATCCAAATCCATCTTTTCCTCGAAATAATCCGGCACACCATCAGTATCACTATCAATAGTAAAATCTATGCCAATATTACTTGCATTTTCAAGATTTGTATTTATAATAATATATTCTTTTTCAATTTTCTGTTCTTTAAATTCTCCTGTTAAAGTCAAAAGATTATATCCTGTTCCAAATCCTATATTATTAACATTCCAATTATCTGCTATATTAATAGTTCCTGAACAAAGTATTCTCTTTTCATCTTGAATTGTATATGTAAACTTATCAATATTTTGGATTCCGTTTGCCCATCCAGAAAGTGTGTCAATCTTCGTTGTAAGAAAATAATAATTTCCTGAATCACTTTCTCGGAATTCCATATTATTTGTAATCAAGTCAAAGTCTACATTCTCCTCGACCGCTTGCTTATAGCTATACAATCTAAATTCTACTGGCTCATCTCCCAACTCGCCTTCACAGCCCTTAATTCCAATTGAAACAGTCTCACCCGGAGCGATGGTACTGTTATATTCTGCATTTCTGACTACATAATGATTACCTTCATGTTCTTCAATCACACCATTCCAGATTTCAGTAATTTCCCTGTCAAAATCAAACTCCAACACCCAGTCTTCCAGAGCGGTATCTGTATTATTGGTTACAGAAATCGAACCATAAAATCCAGTCCCCCAGTCACCGTCAACAATATACTGAATTGCATAATCATCTTCTGTAACTTCCGTACTTGTACCAATTAGTTCATAATTCTCAGGAAAGCCTTTGAATGCATGATCGCCAGATATTCCAAATTCAATACTGTTACCTACAGCTATATCTTGATTCCAACCAACATTCTTAATAACATACTCATTACCTTCGTTTGAAGATACTTCAGCATTCCAAATATTGGTTATGGAATTATTGTAATCAAATCCTAAATTCCAGTTCTGAATTGTGCTGTCTCCGGTATTTTCCAGCTTGACATTTGCATTATATCCCGCATCCCAATTAGATGTCAGGGTAAATGTAACTTTATAATTTTCACCTTCAAAAACATTTTCAGTAGTCACCTGATCCCATGTGCTACCGTCATTTCCATCAGTTGTTGTTTCCTCTGTAACCGTACTTTCCTGCGCATATACAGGTACATTAACCACACTGAAACACATAGTGACTGCTAACACATATGCCAGTGCCTTTGTCCAAATTTTCTTCATAATCTTTCCCTTTCCTAAAAATATCTCAAAAACAAAAAAAGCTGCAATGATAAACATTGCAACCGAACCATCAATATACTAAAATGTGCACATTTTAGTACTTAGACTTCATGCTTTGCGTCCTTATGTTTCCATAAGTTTGCCCATATTTATTTATACAAATCGTGATATAACACCTTCTCTCCCCCCTTTTTCTATCAAAATTGATTTGTAAAAAACACTGTTATTATATGATATAATTTTGAGATATTCAAGCAAAATTGTAACGCCGACACTGATATTTTAACAATAACTAAATCTCTTCTCAAATGGTGTCAAATATCCATTAGATGAATGGGGTCTAATATGATTATAATATACAAAAATATAATCGTATGTTGCCTCATTTAAAGATTCATCGCTCTCAAAACTATGATGGTTTACGAAGTCTGCCTTGAATGTCCCATAAAAACTTTCCATTGGAGCATTATCATAAGGACACCCTGCTTTGCTCATACTTTGTGTGATATTTTGCAAAGAGCAAAACTCTGTAAAATCTCTGGATGTAAACTGTGTGCCTTGATCACTATGTAGGATAAATCCATTTTTTATTGTATTGTGGTTTAATGCTGCTTTAAGAGTTTCAATTGCTAATTCAGCATTAATACGATTACTATTTAATGTAGCAACAGGAGAACGATCGAATAGATCAATAATAGTACAATTATAACGTTTTGCTCCATCTTCAAGCCACATATACGTAAAATCAGTACACCACACCTTATTTGGGGCATCCACTGTAAAATTTTGTTTCACTAGGTTATCAAATTTTTTATAGCAATCACCTTTTTTATATCTTGGCTTTTTGCGTACCACAACAGAACGAAGGCCTAGTTCCTTCATATATTTATGAACACTTGGATTACTAAGAATAATATCTTTTCTACTAAGAAAAATCTTCATCATTCGGTAACCAGGTCTACCTGCATACTCATGATAAATTTCTTCTATAGTAGATTGAATAGTGGCTTTATTGGCGTAATAATCAGCTTTCCTATTCTTTTTATAATTATAATAAGCATTTGGTTTAATATTGAATTTTGCTAATAACCATCGTACACCAAACTCTTCATTATAAGTCTCAATGAATTGGTATCTCTCTAATCTAGTTCCTTTGCGAAGAATGCGGCGGCTTTTTTAAGAAGTCATTTTCCTTTTTAGATTCAGCTAGTTGCTTACGTAATTTGAGATTTTCCGCCATAAGATTTTTTTCATTTTTTAAATCTGGATTTGTTTCGCATTCTTCACTGTTTTCACGGATCCATTTCCGTAAACTGCCTTCGCCTAGATTATATTCTTGATTAACACTTTTCATTTGACGTCCTTCTTCAAGGACTAATTTCACCATTTTCTTCTTGAATTCTGGTGTGTAAGTTTTCTTAATTCCTGCCATTGTAATAGCCTCACTTTCATATGAATTATTTTATCATAAATATCAGTGTTACTGTTACAACTTTATTTTAGCATCTCATTCGTTATATTTCAAGATTTTTGCCCAATTTTTTACACAATTTTACATAGCAAAACAGAAACAAAATCTATTATTTTGACTCCGTTTTGCTATGAGTTCAAATTATCTACTTCTTCCTTCTCTTTGTATTTGTTTGCTTCTCTCTTCTCTCTTTATCTGTGCTACCACCGACTCTAATCTCATAAATTCATCCAGCATATCATCACTATACCGATAAACAACACCAATGGAATCCAGCTTGCTTATAAATCTCTGAATAGCATCCTGTACACTGCATTCTGCTATTCCAAGCCATTTCACCTTCTCTTTATCCGTAAGTTCCTCGTAGCGTTCCTTTGTCATATCAGACATAGAAACATCCTGTAAATCCTCATATGCTTCATCCACATCTTCGTGGGATTTGTTTACTTGTTCATAAGGCATTTCGACTATCTCTGGCTCATTGATACTGTAATCCGGCTCTTGTTCTGAAATTACATCTGCTTCTTCCTGTAATACTTCCGCTACAACCGAAAACGGTTCAAGCACATCGACTTCAGGTAGCACATCAGCAACATCAATCTGCTCAGTTTCATAGTCTTCTACATCCACATATGGGTTTGCTATTTTATATGCCTCACCTTCGTCATAAACCTTATTCTCCACATATGAAATTTTATTTTCTTCAAACTCAGGCACATCCACCATATAAAAGTTCTCCACATCCACATCAAGTGGTATCTCCATATGAGCAAAGGTGCTTTCACTGAAACAGCGGTTAATGGTTGCACATTCCCTTTTTGCTTCCTTTCGCCTCTCCTTAAGCTCCGCCAACTGTTCCCTATAATGAGCCTCGTGATAAAGATAAACAGTCACATCCCCATCCTTTTCGTACTGGTACTTATAACGGGCATGCTCCTTATAAAGCTCCTTCTTTTTTGCATCAATATCTGCTATTCTTTGCTCCGCCGTCTGCTTTGCCCGGAATACATCCTCCCAGCCGTTTATACCCTCACGGTTTAGAAAAAGATACTCCTCCTGCAACTCCTTCATACGGATAAGATCCTGCTGATACCTTGTGTATTTGTATTGAAATCGGCATTTCTGCACCACACACATACGATACAGCTTCCCATAATACCGTTGCTGAAAAGCATTAGCCGGTTTCTTATGCAAAGCATAGCCCGGATGATATACTGGTGGCTCCACATACTTATAAGTCCGCTCCTGCTCATAATAGGTCTGTAAATTCTGCACCGAAAATTCTTCATCCAGCGTATCCAGTCTCCTGCTGCGCCTCATACCTTCTGCCTTTACGGAAATATGGGCACCTATCTTAACCTCATAGCCAAGCTTTTCCATAAGAAAAATAAATTCCTCAAAGCTTTCTGCCTTATTTCTGCAATACTGCATATCTCCCGTGATAAAATCGCCCCAGCTCTGCTCCTTTTCCCACTGCTTGCGATTCATATTCACAGGATCTTTGCTGTATTCTGCCGCAACAATGGACAAACCATATTCCTCACACAATCTGTTGGTTATGGGTTGTATGACATTCTTCCAGTCACCTTTTTTGTAGGCATACTTCCTGCCCGTAACCATATTTACACTGTTATATACAAGATGCCCGTGCAGGTGAACTTTATCCGTATGAACACTGAATACACCCTCATATTCACCACCCAAAAATTCCTCTGCAAATCGTCTGGTAATCTCATACATCTGCTCCTTGGTTCCCTCTCCAGGCTTTAAGGATATGATAAAATGATACCCCTGCCTTCCTCCGGTCTGCCCGAACATTTCCTTTGTACCTATCATCTGCTCATATGCAAAATCCGGTAGGCAGTTAATACCGCCTACCAGACTTCTATTTTCCGTCTTTGCCTCATTACAGATATAAGCTATGGAATGCTTCAGATGTGCAGCTACATTCCCGTGCTCTGCTGACTTCATACACATAATCTTTGTTATCGCCATAATCATCGCCACCTTTCCACTAACTGCTTCATCAGTTTTATTACCTCTTCCAGCGCCCGTGTCATCTTAAGCACATCCACATTTCCAAACCACTTGGACTCATTACAGTGCTTTGCCATCTGGTTGATGTTAGTGGCAATTCCGCTAATCTGACGGATAAGGTTTCTTCTGTCCTCTGCGTGGGTTGCATCCACTCCACCGTGAATAATCAGCTCACGCAGATACTTACTCTCATTCATTCCGGCAGCCTTGGCATCCTCCGACAGCTTGCGAAGCTCATACTCCGACAGTCGAAACGTCCGGTTCTGCCTTGCCGTACTCTTTTTTGTTATCTGTTTCTCCATATAAAATCCTCCAATCATTCTAATCGTTGCTACACTCCTTCTGCCCGCAGAAATCTCCTTGAACGCTGTGAACAGAATTTCTTTCAGATAAAAACTGCAAGATACGGAAATCGCAATGCGTTTCCAATCTTGTTAGGGGCAAAAGCCCCTAAAACCCCGATATTTATACCGATATTTCACAGAAATTCACCCTTGCAGATGAATTTCTGTAAAACAAAAGGCAGGACTACCGGCGAAAATGTAATACACTTTCTGCCAATATCCCGCCTTTTGTTATACAAACTGTTATACGGATAAAAGGGCAATAAAAAAACTGTCAAACACTTCCGGCTCATTTGAACCATTTTGTTTCACAGTTTTTACTTATTTTCCCTATTCTGTTTTACGGTTTGTTTGACCTAATCATCACCTGCTCCTGCCATTTATTTTAGCTCCATCCATTATTTTTCCCTTCCGTATTGATTCCGTTTCCGCCTGATTCGGTACTACAGCTTTATTCCATGCATTATTTTTTTCAAGGGCGTGCTTAATATCCTTTAATGCATTAAGAGCATTTTCATATGGTATCCTGTCACATTCCCTTAAGACATACTGTCTCTGCATGGTTTCATAAGCACTGATTACATGCTGATTGTTTCCGGCATCTTCAAAAAACACGAATTCCGAAGGTATTACTCCCGGTATCCCATCATGTCTGTCAAGCTCCTCTGTCATTCTTATATTAAGCAGACGCTCCAATTGTTCTTCGTCCATCATCAGTTCTTGAATCTTCGACAGCTTAATCATAACCGCAAGGTCATATATATGTTTTGCCGCCTCAAAAGCCCTGCTTTTTTCTGCTGACTTTCTGACATATGCTTCAGCAGCAAACAGCTTATCAACGAAGATTCTTTCCATTGTAATTGTCTGCACACTGAATGGTCTGACATCATACATATCTTCGAGAATTTCCCTTTGTTCCCTTGTTGCTAACTCATATACCATTGCCGCTACAACCATATAAGTAACCGGCTCACTGATTGTAAATGAAGTGGCTTCAATTTTTAATTTACCAAATCTCTGCAATACATCATCCTTATCATAATCCATTACAGGTTTATAAGAATATACCGATACCACTTCTGAACGATTCGTAAATCCTTTACCGCTTTCCCTTTCCAGAGAAGTATACTTCTTTGTTGCTTTTTCCAGACGTTTATCATTCTGTGTCCTGCTACAGTCTCTGGTATCTACGGATAAATCAATATCCTCCGAAAAACGGTTGGTTGTATGCAATGCTTTATACAAAGCCGTACCACCCTTAAAATATGCCGGTAAACCTTCATCCTGCAATTTTGCCAGTTCCTCCAGCATCAATACAACATAATAGTCCTTTTCCAGTACATCCAGACGATATCCGGTTCTTTCATGGATATCATTTATCAGCACCCGAAAAGCATTCACATCTTCGTGTAATTTCATAGTCCACCTCCTGCTACATGTGCCAACTGAATAATCGTGTTCCGATTATAATAATTATTCGCAAGTCCAAGCAGCTTTTGATACTCAAGCTGTAATCTTTCAATATACCCACCAATGACTGCATATGGATTAGGGACATCCACAGGGGCATCAGCAAGAATATCCAATACATCAAGCAGCATTAAATACTGCTTGTTTTCTGCATTGATCTCCACCTTTGGCGGACGCACCACAACACCTAATTTTGCATCAAGTCTTGCACAATCACTGGCTCTGTTGGATGCAACAACCCTTTCTCTTGGCATCTGTGAAGTAAGCCCCATTCTGTGAAGCACCGTTAATCCGGTTTCATATCCCATATCGTTTACGAGATACTTGTCGGCAATCAACTGTTCCTTATCAATTCCGGTCTCTCCAAAAGGAGTTGCAACAACACGGTAATATATGCCCTTCTGATAAAAACGAAGCTCAGGAATCAATCCTTTGTCCATAATACGCTTACAGGCTACTGATACTGCACCTGCCGCTTTTTTATGCGGTATTTGGTATGCTTCCACCATATACTCACTTATTCTGCTTATATAAATCGGTTTTCCAACCTCCTGTTCAACCATCAACTCACATACAAAATCAATGTATGGCTTTTCCATACAAACACCTCGCTTTCTTTAATATATCTTTTTCGTCTTTCAAACCCATCTTCCGTTTATATTATATCATATACTGATATGATGTCAACGGAAATTAAATCCCAAAACCGAATCCATTCTTATCATATCCACTGCATGAACATTCTATACCAGAATAATTCTTTCGATTATTTTGAATCTGACACACAGTATTTCATTTTCATAATACATCATGTTTTTTTCAAAATTTAATCTTCCTCATCATCTCCGAACATAGCAGACAGTGAAGCAAGCGCCCCATCATCCAGCGGCTTATCAGACAGCTCCAGATTATTATCCTGTAATTCCTCCACCATTTCCTTCATCGCTTCTGTCGGCTCTGCCGGTGTCACAGGTGGTACGGGCATCACATTCATCCCCTGCATCATGGCAGGGACAGCCACATACCCGCCTGCCTGCTGTCCCATTGCACTGATAATGGTTGCAAGAATCCTTGTAACTGCATCCTGCATAATCTGCTCATTGTCTGCCTTGCTTTGCTTGGCAAAATCCCTGACAAACTCCTGCATAAGCTCTATTGTGGTCATCTCTTCCCGAAATCGGATTTCTCCACGGATAAAACAAAGAATCGCCCACTTCACAGCCTCCGTCAGAGAATCATAATACTCACCCTCGTAGACAACCTTGTCCAGCCACTCCATGATTTCCTTATCCTCCCGGTTCTTATCATTCAACCGGAATGCAATCGACTTTGTTGCCATACACTACACCTCCAGATTCTGTGCTAAGTACTGATAACCGAGGGCATTGGCACGGACATCTGTGACATATCGCACATTTTCCCCGGTACAACTGCCAAAACGCCTCATAACTCCGGCTCCGCCACCAACATACACCACATTGGTAAAATCAAAGTCTATTTTCAGTTCACGAAGCTTGGCTTCCACTTCAAGGGCATATCTTTTCAGCCCTGCATTGATGGTATCCATAATGGATTCCTTATTCTTGGCAATGGCTTTGGTATCTCCCGTTTCAATCACTTCATTGATGATATACTCCGGCACTTCCTTACCATACTTTGCTATGCACTCCTTCTGAATACGGTCAATGGCAGTAATCAAGCCCTGCTGGTAAGTGTGGCACTCGTCAAGGACGGGAACCTTATTCACCACCGACATAATATCCAGTGTCCACGAACCGCAGTCCACCGCTGTCAGTCTGTCCATACCTTCCATTCGGTTGGCAATGGCTGCATGGCACTGTGCAAATACCCTTACCTTGCCAAAATGCACCACATATCTGACCCCTTCATAGTGAAAGGACACCTTATCATTTGCACGAAGATAGTTCTTAAATTCCTTCTTTTCCTTGCCATAAAGGGTAAGGGGAACTCCCACCGCAAGATTTACCTTAACTACTTTCGCCTCCGTACGTTCTCTTAATTCCTTGGCAATGGCAGCCAGTGTCAGAAGATAATAATTTTCATTTTCCGTCTTGGTCTCCTGCTTACCCATTCTGCCCTGACCGATAACATATTTTCTGCCTCGAAACTCAAGCAGGTTATCTTTTGTAGCCGGCATAGTCTGTAATTCCGTAATACCATTCTCAAAAACGATGCTTGGAGTCTTAATGGAACTCCAGCCGTGGTCAATGGCAATCAGAAATTCTGGAAGTATATCCACATAATTTCTGCCCTCCGTAATGTTCTGGTTACTTTCTTTTCTCATAATCTCTGTCATAAATACCTCTTTCTCCGGCAATCCGGGTGCCGGTCCCTTGCATAATCTTTTTTCCTACAGTAAAAGGTGGCAGCCAAGCCACCACCTTCCATAAAAACAATTCACTAATGATACTGATACACAATATCCATAAGTACGGTTTCTTCCGCCACGGTCTTTGCTTGTTCCCTCAACTTCCACATCTCTATGGTGGAACCGCAATTCACAGACGGATGCTTTTTCATATGCTGACCGATAATAAGGTCAAGCATTTCATAAGCCTCTTCGTTGACCTTATGCGCCGTCCGGTTGACACATCCAAGTCTTGTGAGTGTACGAAATCTTCCCTTGTGATTTTCCTTTATATAGGTTAACCACAGCAGTCCATACTTTCCCACTGCCGATAATTCCATGTCAGCAGGGATAGTCAGTAATGGATACAAAATACCGTCCTTTTCCACATAAGGAATATCTACCTTTCCCAAAGTTCATCGCCTCCTCTCTCAAAATATCCGCCTTAACGATAGCAACGGAACTCATAGAACTCTACGCTGTTGCCTTGATAAACTCCGGCACACTCAATATAAAAGTAAGGTTCCACTTCCAGTACCATCATTCCGGCTATGTAATCTGCAATCTCTTCCTCACTGCAAAGCCTCTCCCCACTGATAGTAGAAGCAAGGTTTAAATTCGTTTCCACAAATACGGAATAGTAACCGCAACCATCATAGGGATAATATTCATCGTATTCTTCCTGCGTAATCTTACCTTCTACAAGCAATCTGTCCAGATTTTCTGGAAGTGTTATCATTCCTGCGGCTTTGCACTTCTCCACAGCAAGCCTAGCTACACGGTCTGCATCATATCCCACATATTCTGCCTGCGGCATGTTGAAGGTAATCTCAAACACCGGACTTCCGTCAGCAGGATTACCTCTGTCATCTGTGTCAGGTGGCGTATTATTATCCTCCATAGCTGGTGCTTCGGTTGACGATGTTGTCTGCTCCAACGTGGTTGGTTGTTGTTCCATAGGTGGTGTGGCAGGCTGAGTAGTAACTGTCTCCGGCTCACTTGATGCCTCTGTTGTTGGTGGCTCCGCATCGGCTTCCGTTGTAGTCATATCTGCTGTCGGTTCTTCCGTATTTGAAGCTTCCACACTAGAACTATCTCGACTCTGCTCCTCAATCTCAGATGTTTCCGTCTGCTCAGTCCCCACAGATGTAGCAGAATTATATACTGCTACAACATCATCTGTAACAGCCACGCTCTCTGTATTATTCTTTTGCATACCACCGGAACATCCCGAAACCATCAACACACTACACAATACAAACATAAACCATATTTTCTTTAACATAAATTTCCCCTCCTTCTACTGCGGTACTGCCGCTTTTACAAAAATCAAAAAGACTCTTGCCACCAGTACAAATAACACTAAAAACAACTTTGCTCCGTAAAGAACTGCCTTTAAAACAAAAAGCACACTCTTCAAAAGAAACTTCACTACTGCAATCAAAATGTTTCCTAATCCCATACAGGACCTCCTTTCCGGACATTTCCTTTACAAGTGACCAAACTTAAGGAAATGCCATCACTACTTGCTCCAATGCAGCCACGCATCGGAAGGGTAAAAAAATACACCATCCCAAACTTTACTTCTTTTCGAAGTCTAAGCTTAAGATGGTGTAGTCCATACCCACTCTTGGTTACATATTCAGTTTTTTTGGTGCCTTTCTCCACCAATTTTACCGTAACTGATTAAAAAGATATAGTTGGACTAACCTCTGAAACGCCCTATTTATAAGGCTTTCTTAAGCTTGTCACTATTATATCTCAATCCCCCACTTCCCATTTTGAAATGGTTTGCCGAGAAACATTCAAACGATTAGCAATTTCTTCTTGTGATAAGCCTTTTTGTTTTCGAAGATTATATAATTTATTATGAAATTCCATCTTTACCAATCCTACCTTTCCATCCTTTTACCATAACAAATAACAGCTTTCCTAACACTACTGTCGTAATAACACTTGCTTCTATTCCGTATTCTGCACCATTGAGGATACTAGCTTCTTTTACACTAAAAAGAACTATTCCTTTTGAAACACTTTCACTTCCACTTAAGGACAAACCCATAATCACATATAATATAAAATTCCATGCACTATGTAACCCACAAGCAATCCATATATTAGAACGCCACAAAACAAGTATTGAAAAGATAATCGAAACCAAATACAAGTTTATAATTCCAACCACAGCATACACAAAATCCGCTTCAAACAAGCTAGACAAATGTGGAAAAACAAATGCAGTTGAACTAATTAGAATTGCCAATGGTATAGATATTCTATTTTTCAACGAATTAAGCAAAAAACCTCTACACATGATTTCTTCTGTAGCACCTTGAATACCAAATGCCAATATCCATAACAAAATACTTTTAATATTAACATTTGTGCTGAATCCACAGAAGCTAATGGATCCACAGAGGCAACCTATACCTAATATTATAAACAAAAGAATTGTGGCAACTAATGCTCCTGCCAAATACTCTATCGGATTTCCTGAAAAACCTGCGACTTCAATATTTTTCTTCTCAACAAATCTGCAATATAACAGGGTTACTAAGGAAAATACCAGGAAGCCATAGTAGAGTAACAACTCACTAATTTCTCCAGCTGGCATTATGCCGTGCAAAGGGTCATAGCCCATGCCATATAAAATCCCGATTATTACTCCTTCTCCCAAAACTGCCGAAATAACATATATCAGGATGAATGCCAATAATTTCTTTATTACGTATTCAGTGGATGACATATTTGTTTCGTTGTTGAACGGATTTAGATTATAAATAATACCTTTCTTCATCAATGTTTCCTCCTTGTATCACTTGATGAAAGTATCGTATTACTTTTGTTCTAAAAACACTACCAACCATATCAATCAATCTGTCAACGCGCTTTAACAATCCTGTTAAGTCCAGTTGCACCGCCTATTTTACGGGCAAAAGCAATGTAAACTTCAAATTTCCATCCCCATAACTTGGACTTTATCGCCTATTTTCACACTACTATTTCTCTGCCCAAATCATCTGTAATTTCTTTATTTCAAGCTGATTATTACCTACCAACATATATCCTCTTTTTTTCAATACTGCAATAAGTGTCTTCATAAAAAAGCCATGCGTTACCAAAACGCAATCTCCCTTTTCACTTTCGCATAAATCTATCGCTTTATTCGCTCTCTGTAGTGTATCCTTTCTTTTTTCTAATTGGCGGGCACTACCTATATACCATTGCAATCTGCCTAGAACATTCCATATCCATAGAGGTAGTCTCTTTTTTGTATCCATGAATGATTTCAATGGGACTTCACCAATTTCCAGCACTTCATAATATTCCTTATTAGGAAACAGAATTCGGGCAGTATTTGCACTTCGTAACAACTTACTTACATAGATTCTATCAGCCTGTTCATCTAATGGAATAATATTAATACTTTCTAAATCACTTCTATCATATTCTGCACAAGCCTTATCAAAATCTTCTGAAGAACACATTTTAGGCCATTTCATATTCACTTTTCCATGCCGAACTATCATTATTTTCAATTGCCAACACTCCTCAAAATTCAAATTCGTCTCTCAGTTAAACACACCTGCTTACTGAAATTTGTCAGTCTAACGCAACAAGGTCAGACTTTTCATAACGATTGTGTCCTCGCAAACTCTTTTTATATTTCCAACACGTAATAGCTTCATCCAAACTTCTTCCCTGATTATCTTCAAAGAAATCTCGAATATATGTATTATACTCAAATTGCTTATCAATTGTTGTTTTTCCCTTTTTCTTTTCTTCTAAAATCTGATGATATGCATTAATTGCATCACCATATGTCTTTCCAGCATTGTTCTTTAACCATTTCTGGAACAAAACATTAAAAGAAAAACTTTTACCTATTTTTTCTTTAAAAAAGGCTCTATGCTTTTCGGAACATACTATATTGGATTCAATTAGTGTATTCTCTGTAATTAATCCAACATCTATTGTTGCTTTTCTTTTTGCAGAAGTTTCTAATACCTTTCCCGTATCAAGAAAACAGGCAATTCTATCTGTAAGCTCAATCTTTCCACCCGAAACAGGCAGATTGTTTTCCCTACAAAAACCAACTAATTCTTCCTTCAAATAATAAAAACTTCGAAAAGTTTTTCCATCTAATTCCTTATTCAAATCTGGTCTTTCACTCATTTTCATTCTCTCCATAAACTTCAAATTTATTTTTCTAAAACAAATCGTGCTACTTTAACATTCCCATCCATTTCCATAGACACTATATCAAATCCACATTTTTCTGTATAAAACTTTACATTTTCCTTTTTGTCTATGGGGGTGACTAAAGTAAATTTATCCCAATCCTCGTAGTGCGATGTTATAAATTTAATTGCTTGAGTTCCTATTCCTTTTCCTTGAAACTCTGGAACAACACACAAACAGCCCACCTCATATATTCCTTTTTCCACCTTCTTACAAGAAATGCAACCGACTGGTTCGGTATTATATAAAATAATAAATTTAGGATAATCTATTATAGATTTCTCCATCATTTCTTTTGTTTTTCCATAAGCAGGACATTCACCATATTTAATATAATCACTATAAAATGTAGAATTATAAATATCTATCAGTAATTCTGCATCTGCAACATCCGCTTTTCTATATTCAATCTTCATAAACAATACCTCTACAAATATCCTATTTCATAGTTTCAAACTCATTTCTTAATATTGAAAAATACAATCTTCCAACATATTCTCCGTTCATATAGAAATAGTCTCTCAATGTTCCTTCATATACAAAACCACATTTTTCTATTACTCGTTTTGATGGTGCATTAATAGTCTTAGTACAAATTTGAACCTTGTGCAAATTCATTCTATCGAATCCATATGCAATAACTGCTTTTGTTGCCTCTGTTGCAAAACCTTTACACTGAAAATCCGAACCAATGCAATATTCAATTTCAGCAAAATAATTCTTACTATCAACCAAAAAATATGCTATCTGTCCTATACATTCACCCGTTGTTTTTTCAACAACAGCCCAACGATAATAGTCATTCTTTTCATAAGAACCTATATACTTGTCAAGCAATCCTTTTACCTCATCTTTAGTAGAGTACACTGGTTCAGAATATAATGATTGTATTTTCTCGTCTGCAACCCAATATTTAAGCATTGCGTCGTCATCTGTATATTCGAACCTTCGAAGTATTAATCTCTCTGTCTCTATTGTATTTGTGCCAATATGTGTAAGCATTTTTATTCCTCCGTCAACTTCAAATTTTCTTCTTTGATACAACTAAATCATAACTCTCCGCTATCATTCTCTTAAGTTCTTCTGTTGGTACAGTCCCATCCAAAATAACGGTATTCCAATGTTCTTTATTTTGATGATATCCTGGGAGTACTGAAGCATATGCATTTCTCCATAAATCTCTCCACTCCGGGTCTACCTTTATATTAATACAAATATTCCCATCCTTTTCATATGTCCAAAGAAACGCTTTCTTATTATCTCGTATTCTTATAAGTTGCCAATTCTCATCATGAAATGGAGCATCTTGATAAGTATTTGGAAAGGATAATCCATATGACAATACATCTTCTCTTGATATCATTCCAAAACAACTCCTATCTTTGTATTATTTCTCATTGCGAAGAATATCCGCAATTTTCAATATCAAATCTGCCATTACATCTCCACAGTTTCTACATTTAAGCAATTCTTTTTTTGTAACATTCATTATTGCCTCTGCAGAAGCCAACTCATTTCTTTCAAGCACATGTACCGTTCTTGTAATCATTTCGTCACTATCTGTAAGAGACACAAGCAGCTGATAATATCTCTCATTCTTATGTTCTTCTTTAATCTTTTCTCTACGATAGATGGTATTTGCACAAGTAACAGTTATCCCATACTTCTCTGCTAACTTTGTAAATGGTACACCTGCTTCCTTTGCTTCATAAAGTTCTCTGTTTCTGTCTTTCTTTGCTTCTGCCATTGCTGTCCTCCCTATGAATGAAATACCTTATCTAAAAATTACAGGTATTATTTTATCACTGAATTAACTTTTTCTCAATCAGTTCTCACGACAAAAGCACCTACCCTAACGGTAAGTGCTTCTCTCAATGCTCGTATGGAACCAAGTAAGTAAACTGTACTGGCTTATTAACTTTTTCTTTGCAACATTTCCGGCGTGATCCGATACAACAATCAGATAATATGCCACTTCTTTTTCATCTGCATCTATTTCATAATACATATCAAAAGATGAATTAGTATCGGAAGCACTAAAAGTTGCTTTTGTGGTATCTCCATAAATAACTGTCTTATTGGTTCCAACTACTCTATACAATATGACACTCTTAAGTCCGGATGTCTGATTAGGAGAATTATCACTACGCCACTTCTTATCATCAATGCTTTGGTCAATGATATTATCCTCACAATACCCGGAATAAGTCTCTCCATTATAAACTAAAGTTGTTTCTGTTCCATCAATCCCCGGTGCTGTAATGTCGAATTTTGTCGATACTGTACCAGAAGATTGCCACCCAACTCCATCTGTTGCTACCACAGTCCAAGTATGCACCCCCTCATCACTTGCCTTTAAAGTGTAACTTGCAGAACTTGTACCACTAGCTACAACTGTTCCTGCATCATTTTTAATTACTATAGAACTTAATCCCGAACCATTGTAACTTGTTCCAGACAGATAATCTGTAGCCGATACACTTATTACAGGAGCGGTATTTGTCCACGTAGTAGTCGTATTACTTAATCCTGAAATCACAGGCTTACTATGGTCGAGATATACAACAGATGATGTCTTTTCTGATGTATTACCAGCCTTATCTTTTAGCACTATCTTATAATAGAATACACCCTCTGCAGTTTCTGTATACGTTCCAGTCACAACACCAGTCGTTCCACTATAACTCCAACTCTTCACATCACTCCAAGTCTGTGTAACATAGGAATATCTTTTAAGCACAATCGAAGCCATTCCAGTTCCCTTATCCTGTGCAGAAAAACTAGCTGTACCATTTCCACTGCTCCACGAATTTGGAATTGCAGAAAATGAACTGCAGCTTGGAGCAGTCTCATCTTTCCAATAAGCGGTCATTGTTACTGTTCCACCATTCTGGTCATGGGTATAGTTTCCACCCGGGCTATAAGTTCCACCAATACTTGCATTCCAATACTTAAAAGTATATCCGGTACGTGTTGGCTTAGTTGATGATAACTTTAATGTAACGCCTTGAGTTTTTGTCTGATTCCCCGGTGCTCCACTACCACCATTTGCATTATATGTTACAGTATGAGTCTGCGGACGTACCTTAACTGCAGAAATATACGTAAGATATCCACCATCTGTAATCCAAATACCATTGCCCTTATCATAATAGCCATGAGCGTTCAGTGCCGACTTTACATAGTCAACACTCAAATTATAGTCACCTGCAGCATTCATAGAAGCAATCGCATTTTCGAGTGAATTACCTAACCTCGGATTCTTGGTATGCAATGTCGTAGTATCTCCCGCACTAAAGGTATGACTTGTTGTGTTCCCGAAGCTACTCAATGGATTTTTCGTATCTACTTTTAATTTAATGGCATCATCGGAAGCATCATAAATATACGAGAATGTATATACATTCGTTCCACCAATATCTCCTTGCCCTGTTCCACCAACATCATCTACGCTATCGGCCAATGCTGTGACAGAAAACATCATCGTTATCACAAGCATTAGCAGCGTACTAATCGCTATTTTTACTCTCAATCGCATTCTGCCGAAGCTGCTGAAAAAGTCCTTGATATTGCAATTAGCAATTAAAAGATAATAGTTGTAAATGCTTTCCTAATACTATTTTTTTACTTGATTACATGGTACAATATGTATATAAACCATAGGGTGGATTTCAAATGCTTAATTTAAATA
>FZPS01000201.1_pt22 | contig 85371 bp, 80 predicted proteins | sample 1817821 | NCBI WGS metagenome assembly FZPS01 (sample SAMEA104158645, study PRJEB21678) | metagenome | place: Germany | collected 2015-04-21
CTTGGTGTATGGATATTAAATTGGTTGTCAATAACTCAATTTTACCATAAATCAGTGAGGAGTTGTTGTTTTTTTATAAAAGAAATATCCCGTATATATGCGGGTTGTGGCGTTTCGCAAACGCCTAATAAAAATTAAAAGAGAAAGGAGATTGCATGGACGATCTAATAAATATTGATGATTTAAACCAGGCGCTGTCAGAGCTTAAAGATGTGTCCTATGTTGCACCAGAACTTGAAGCAGAGATGGAAGCCTCACGAAAGAGATATGAAGAGTACATTAAAAAACACGCTAAGAATAATGACTAAAAAACTCCCATTAAAGGGAGTTTTTTGAATGTAGATATTTTGTTGGGAGAGTTATCTCCCATTTATTCTTTCTGCCCAAGAAATCATACGTTCGTTGATGATGTCATAGTATGCAGGACCAATTTCTAGAATGAATTTGTTGCAGTCTATGTTAGAGTAATTATCTCCTAGCAATTCTTTTGCGTGATTTTGAGTCTCAATCATCTCAATCATTCCCAGGAAGTAGCGATGGTATACACAAGGGTCGTTAACCATTATGGTGTATAGTTCTCCTGCGATGTCTTTGTCATATCCTTCGCTAGTAACATATTTTTCAACGTCGCGAAGGGTCCAGCCCTTGTAGTTAACTCCAAAATCTATTTTAGAATAAAGTCCATAGCCATAGATGTCATTAGCTTTTAATAAGGAAACACAACCGTCACTAAGTCCACTGTAATCATAAGCATATCTTTGTGAATACATAGCCCAGCCCTCATTATATCCACTAAATCTTAGCACACTACGGATTGGATGAGGGTTTATACTATAAAAGTAAGAGGTTTGGTACAGATGACCAGGATAACCCTCGTGTGCTAATGTGGCATAGAGATTTTCGCTGGCATATTCATCACTGCCATTAAGATAGATAATATTTTTATTTACATTATCAATTGGAGCTAGAATATAAAAAGCAGGTGATGAAGATTCCTCTAAAGATTCAGGAACATACTTAAGAGAGAAATCCTTAGTTGCTGCCTGAGGAAAATCTGCTTTTATAGCATCAATAAAATAGTTAAGACTTTCTTTAGGTTCATCTACGGGATAAGCAGGATTATAAAATTCTAATAAAGCAAAATAATTATTTTTAGCTATAGATTGAATTTCATTCCTAGCAGTATTCATATATTCGTCCGTGAGCTCTGAAAGTTCCTTGACAGACCTGCCGGAACTGCTGTTGGTTTTTGTAAGGTAAGCATAGAACTCATCGCCACCTTCGTAGTTGCATAATCCATCATAAAGCCTTGTGCCTTTAAGGGAGGTTAAAGTATCAACAATATGATTGAAAGCCGATATTACATGGTCTTTTACAGAGTTGCTATTACGTGTTTTATATTCAGTAATTTCGGCGGATGTTAGACCACTCATAGAATCAATTCGTTCATTGAAGGTTGTGATAAGAATATTATCCTCGGCATTGATAAAGTCATTGCATTGGGTGATAACACTATCAGCAGCATCATCAGTAAGAAAAATTTTATGATTCTCGGCGCGGTATTTTTCAAAGATGATAAGTTCGTCAATATATCTGTCAGTATCTTCAAGTAGAAGAAGATAGTTGTTTATATCATCTGTGTTATTAAATTCTATTTCTGCAAGAAGAATAGGAAGACTAGTCTGTATACCATCTAAAGGAGAAAAAACTTCCTCATAGTACCAATATTTTGAACCTATTAATGCGTTATCGTAGTCTTCACAAAGAATATCATAGATTAATTTTCCTTCATAATCCAGTGAATCATAGTCAAATGCAAGCAGCGTATCGTATTCTTCCTGGAGATCCTCTAGGGCAGTTTCCATTGAAGAAATAGACGCATTTCCCCAACTAATCTCGTCTACGTGGATGCCCATAGCCTCTGGATCTTCAACGGTATAAAGTAGATTAAGGTAGCTACTTTCCATAGAGTCAACAAAGCACTGAGTGAGGTATTCATAAAAATCGGACTGAACTTTTAACTGACTATCTGTGTATGTAGTATCATCTGAATAAATGCTAAAATCGTATTCTTTAGTGTTATTTTCATCCCCATTGTTGGGGTCGGGAGTGGTATCAGAGGTAGGTTCTTCGCTAGTATTGGAAGATTCTTCGTCTGGTTCATTAAGAGCTACTTGGACATTACCTAAAAGACTAGTAAAAGGCTGGCAGGAACATCCAACTAGAAGAACCAAAACAAGGCCTATGGCGATCAGTTGCTTTAAATATTTCATTTTCATAACAATCTCCTTAAAAAATAATGACGTTAAATTTCAAAAAACGACTTTACTAATTTTAGCATAACATTGGAAATAAATCACTTGTAAATCCATAAATTGTTTGCTAGAATTATCTCACAAAAGTTAGGCCCTTCTTTTTTGGAGAAAAAGGAGGACAAATGAAAGAAAATCAAAAATTCAAAGCTTGCAAATGTAAGCCATCAATCAGAAATCTATTAATCGTATGTTTTATTCTATTTTTATGTATTGCAATCCCATCTCAAGTAGCAAAAGCAGATACTATAACTTTTGATTCTAGTGGTAATTTAGTATATGTAACTCACGCTGGAAAAGATACAACAGGAGTGAAATATAGAACCATTGGATGGATAATTAAAAGGTATGATATGCCATTGGATGCACCGGGGCAGCAATATGTTATTATACCTAAAACTTCTAATGGAGAAAATATTCCAGACCCACTGAATCCAGCATATGTCTATGTATATTTTAGAAGTAGCAGTAGTGAGATAACATCTGCTATATCAAGGGTATCTACGGAGTGGAAAAACCAACTACTAAATTATGGGGGTATGGTATATATTGACTCAGTAATGACAGTTAATGAGTATGGAGTGATACGGGGGAATGTGGATAGTAATGGAAAACTCTCAGGTGAGGTTTATACCACATATAAGGGAATAGCTGGTGCCAGAGGATGGGGATACCCTCCGGAACTTATGGGATATTATGATATCAAAGTAATGTATCCATCACAAGTGAAAAAGCCAGAACCAAAATACACGATCACATCAACAAAGCAAATGGATTATAAGAGTTCCATTTTTTCGGACCTGCATATTGGTAGTTACAGGGCAGGAGAAGAAAAATACAATATTACACAGGGAATTCCTGGTGGTGAAACTATTTACATATCAGGCAGTGTGAGTAAATATTACTACGAGACAAGAGTAACCTGGATAAAAGGGTATATGGAGGTCCCCGTGCCGGTAACTACTACCTATATAATGAATTGGAAAGATTATCAAGGAGTTAGTCATTCGGAGACTCAAAAGGTTACAAGATGGTATGCGGTACGTAAGAATTTTGAGTATTACGATGCAAACAGTGCCAATGCGTATGGCATAAATCAGATAGAACTTTGTAATGCATCAATTGAGACAGGCAAATATGAAAAAAATATAGGCATGACTGCTGTGGGTACAAGTATAAAAAACTATGGAAGCGTGGCAAGTCATGTAAACAGTGTAGTTAGCAATATTAAGGCTGATGCAGGCACTGTGATTTTAAACAGCACGAATCATTTAAAACCCAACATTCCAAATGTAAATCAGGAAAGTATTGCGAAGGCAGCGGTAAGCGGATTGATGGTGAAAAGTGATAGGATTACCATAGCAGGTAAAGATATATTAAGCGATACTGTGAGTCTCGACAGGGGAAGTGCACCTGTTTATTTGGTTCCTGAAAAATATATAGTGAACAATTATGGAATACAGTTGGACAAAACGGTTGTAAATGGTGATTATTTAAGTAAATGTTCGATAAAGCACTTAGATACACAGGAAAATAAAATAATAAGTACAGAAGTAGGAATTGAAGATATTAGAGTGCATACTCCAGTAGTATGCAATGGTGCAATTATTTGTGGAAAAATGTTTAATCAAGATGTAGAGCCAGTGGAAAACACAATAATTTTGGGAAAAGAATTTACTGTTTCAGGAAGTACCTACGGATACCACAGTGAATTGCGTGGTTATGGGTATGGTATATACGAAAAATTTATTGGAGAAAAGATGGTATCTTTTCCTTTTGATGTAAAAAGAGGGGAAATAATACTAGGTGCAGGCACGTGGATAGACCTAAATGAAGGTGCCACATTTACAGTCCCTCAATATGTATCTATGGGGGACTATGAGATAGACTATAGATATTTTGCAATAAATGCTAAAACCCATGATGTAGCAGGCGAAGAAGGTGCAAATACGTCAATAAATTCCCATATGGCATATGGAAAAAGTAAAGTTCGTGTGTCGGGAAGGCAGATGAAAAGTATTTTTATCATTGTAATTGTTTGCTCCTTTTTGCCCGGAAATGCCGTATTTTACAAGGTTTCCGGGGTTATTGGTTTTGCTGCCTAACAGGTGGCAACTAGGCAAATTATAGCATAATTTAGCAAGTTGTGACTACCTGTTAGTAGTAGAATTAGTAGTAAAAGGGAATTTCCTACTACTAAGGATTTTCATCCTCTTTAGTAAAATCAAATCGAGCTGATTCATTTGCCACAAATTGTTCTGCAAATGTTCTATATTCTTCTGGCACAATGTTAAACTTACGTACATCTAATGTATACAGATAATCATTTTCGATATGAAAAGTTTCATCTACGTATTTTCGCAATACATCATTGTATTTCCGCAAACGTTCTCTTGCTTCCTCATCTCTTTCCACATAAAAACGTAATATCAGTAGCTTTTCATATGCACTACAATTCATTTCTCTATAATCGCTTACCAATTCCTCTGGACTACATTTTTGCAACAAGGTACCATAATCAAAATCAGAAATATATTCCCTTATAAACGCTGTTCCATCTGTCTCTTCATCATCAGACAAATAAATTATTCCAGCATTATCTTTAGTTGCACTTTCACGTCCGTGCATTAAACTCGAGAGAATATTATATGCATTAGACTCCTCTCTTGGATTGAGAAATTGGTGTTCAATATATTTTCGTAAACTTCCTACTCGTGCAGCAATATGCAATGTTTCATCTTTTGCCAGTTCCTTTAATAGCACTACCGATGACATCATATCCTCATTATCTGTTATATTCGTGCAAATTATATTTCCATCTATGTTTTCTAAATAATAGGCTATATTCGATTTTGCATCTTGTCTTCCAGAATGAGTCTGAATATAATCTATAACAGGTTCAAAATCATGCGTAAGCAATACTACCGTTCTTTGGTATAAACTATTGTTCTTGTCTCCTGTTTTAAACAATCTATTTATAATTGCATATTTCTTATTCCTGTCGAATGAAGAAATTGGGTCATCTAAAATAACGACTCTAGCATTCTTGCTAATCGCGTCAAACATAAACATTATGAGTGCGAATGCATGTTTCTCTCCCCAACTCAAATGCTCATCTGGTGCTTCTAAATCTTTATAGCTTTTATCCGGCAAAATATATTCCAATCTTGCAGATGCATTATCTTCTCCATCTACTTTCACGTCAAAGTGATATTTGAATCCTGCCAATTGCAGAAACCCATTTATATCATCTGTTCTATTTTTTATTTGCTCACTGAGATATTTATTATATTTTCCAATCTCCCCCTTCAATTTTCCTATACTACTTAACAATTCATCAAGTTTGAGATTTATCATCGCCAAATGTTCTTTGGTATATGCCGTTATAAAATATGAATCTATGGCAGTAAAATCAATCTTCATCTCAGATAACATTTTTTCTAATTCTTTTAAATTATCTTTATTAACAGTTGTACCATTAAAATCTCTTATTTTACCCAATTGTTCTAACAAGTAATTAGCTTCCGCACTTAATCTCACAAGGTGTGTTTCTAAGGACGAAATATTTCCATTCGTTCCAAAAAAAGACTTCAACTGTTCTATTTTCTCGCTATCAACAAATTCTCGCAATTCTTCTAACACCGAAAGAACCAGATTTGCAATTTCTACACTACTTTTATCAAAACTATTCGAAAAAATTCTATTTCTTGTTTCCGTTTCTTCATTATCTCCACTTGTACAATATGGGCATACTCCCTTTTTCCCAAACTGGTCGTATCCTTGCAAACGCCAAATAGCCCACTTTGTCACATTTGCATCTTCAAAAAACGGCTTCATACTTTCCAATTCTTTTGGCGGATTAAAGTAAGCGCCTTTTCCCTCCAAAATTCCTTTTGCACTTCTTTTGTCGATTTGTTGATTAACTCCTACCTTTATTTTTCCAGTTAATAACTGTAATTGGTTTATTAGCCTTATGATATTTTCATCATCAAAAATCACAGTTCTCAAATTCTGTAATTCATTATCAACCGCAAGTTTTGCCGAGTCATATTCTGGGGTTCTTAATAAAACATCAAACGCATTTTGTATAACTGTGTTTTTTTGGTACACATACTGCTTAACATATTCATCATTAAACACCATAATTATTTCTTCTGAAATTCCAGTCACTTTAGGTTCATTGTCTTTAACTTTCATGCCGTATGGTCTTAATATATCCAATTTCTGACCTTTTGAAATTAAATCAACTGCCCTCGCAATTGTCGATTTCCCGCTTCCATTTTTCCCAAAAAAGATATTTGTCTTCCCTTCTGCAATATATATATCCGCAGATTTTATATTATTACAATTTTCAATATGAACTAACAATGTATTCATCTCCATTCGTATTTAAACAATAACATCTTACACAAACATTATATCGTCACATCCGTTATTTTTCTATAGAAAAAACGCCCCAGTATAACCGGAGCGTCCCTGCTACGTAGCAATGCTACACCACTTTAAACATTTTCTGCGATACCGCTTTTGCATCGTTTTTCTTCTCTATCACAGCCTGTGCCTTTCTGAACTCTTCCATTCGTTTCAGTTCTTCCTCGGCATCATCAAAGCTAATATGCGTGTACACATTCATGGTAACGCTAATGTCTGAATGCCCCATGAGGTATTGGAGTGTCTTTGGATTCATTCCCGATTTTGCCATATTGCTACAATAAGTGTGGCGGCACACATGAGGTGTGATGTTTGGCATCTGCACCCGGTAAATATCGTTGTACCTGCCAACCATACGATTGAACCTATGCTGCCAGTGCATTGCCACCAAAGGATTACCGTCATCATCGTAGAAAAGGAATCCAGTGTGACCATCAATCACCTTCTCCATCTTTGGTGGTTCTCTATCCTCAATAATGGCTTGAAACATCATTGCCACATCCTCTGTTATGGGAATTTTCCTTTTCCCCGCTTCGGTCTTTGTTTCTTCTATGATGTACCTCATATCCACTGTACGCTGTAACTGATGGTCGATATTTACTGTTCTGTTCTCAAGGTCAATATCCTTAAGGGTAAGACCACAAAACTCCGAAATACGCATTCCCGTGTGAAAGAGAATATACACCACTTCATAATACTTACAGTAGCAAACATCGTCATGCACAAATTTTAGGAACTTCCTCATCTGCTCCCGGCTGATTGCCTCCCTCGTAACACTGTCATTGACCACCACCCCGGCAAGCTGAAATCCGAATGGATTCTTTACCAAAATGTCATCGTCTACCGCCATCTGAAATGCCGGACGTAGCACACCCCTTATAGTATGAATGGAACTATAACTCTTTCCATCTTCCTGTTGCAATTTTATTAAAAATAACTTCGCATCGGAGGTTTTCACGCTTCTGATTTTCTTCTGTCCAAAAGGCTCCTTTGCCAAAATTCTCTGCACTGTCACATATCCGGCTCTGGTACTCTGCCTTACTCCTGTTTTGGTTTTAAGGTAGCGGTCTACCAATTCACATACTGTCATCGTTCCATCAGCCACATTGAGTAACCTATCCAAATCAGAATTAACCTGCTTTTCCAATTCCCTTAGAGAAAGACAAGGCTTTTTGCCAGAAGGAAGTTTATCCGTAGGCTCCAACTTCCAACTGTACACAAAATGCGGTTTGCCATCGATATGATATTTGTACTGATACTTCCCATCTGCTCTTATGCTTTCGCCGGGGCGCAGCACCCTTCGTTTGGAATCCCGTCTAGTCTTCCCTCTTCCTGCTTCTGCCATTTGCAAGTTCCTCCTTCACCTTTGGATTTTGTAATAAATATTTCTCAAATGCCGGACGGATGATTAGTATTCGCTTTTTATAGTAAGCAAGGTAATCTCCACCATCCGTTTCCTCTAAAAACGCATAGAACTTTCTTCTGCTGAAATCCCAGTAGCGTATTGCCTCTTCCGGGTTCAAAATGTCCTTTTCTCCCAAATTTGGTTTTGCCATAAATGTAACTCCTTTCTCTGCCAAAAGCATTGTGTTTACTGACTTTTCGGGTCATTGTATATATCACTCTACTCCCCCAAAATAGCAACTACTATTGGCAGAGAAATAGAATTATATTTCTGAGGAATTTAGAATAAATTCTTCAAACTTCGGTCTGACGATTAAGAACCGATTTCCACAGAAAACTGCGATGTTTCCAAGATTGTCCTCTGCAATTCTTCTCATCTTCTTGGTGCCAATATTAAAGTAGGATGCTGCCTCTTTGATAGTAAGCATGTACTTATCACCAAGAGGCATTACCACAGTTTGCTGTGTTTCCTGTGCAGCTATCTTCTGCATAATTTCCACCTCCTTCGCAAGCCGAACCAAGTCGGCTTGCTAGATACTTTTATAATTACTGTGCCATCTGAATCACTTTTACCGCCTCTGGACGTACTAACACACCATCCAAATACTCATATGCAAGATGTCCTATTTGATTGTTCAGAATGTATTTTTCTACCAATGGACGGATTGTCACTGGCATACGCTCCAAAATCCAGTAATAGCTAAAATCACCAAATGCAATCGGCTTTGCTCCACTCTGACAAGATGGCATAAATTCTGAAATCTGCACCTTTTTACCAAGGATAGTATCATTACTATGGTTCCACAGATAATTGCCATTATCATCCTTTAGAGTGCGGAGTTTCAGAGCAGTTTCATCATTCATCATCCACACACCATTTGCACGATATTCCGGCTTAACAGATGTGAATAACGCAATTACTTCATCAAAGGTAATATCCGTTACACCTTCCGCCGCTACACCTATTTCTGCTCCATCTGTTTCATGAAGAATGCCTTTTGGCATATTTACACCCGTTCCATTGATGAATGCATTTTCCTCTGCTCTTGCAAAACTCTTAGTAAGTATAGGAAGTGTATGCTTCTCCATGCTAAATCCGTTGTCCTTTAAGAAATCAAGGTCTGTGCGGATGGTAATTGCTACCTTATTACAAGAAGTCGGAATCTTTCTAAATTCGTCTACCATTTCGTAGATGTTTTCCACACCATCAGGTGCTACCCACTGTGCCATTTCCTCTGAATCAGATACACAAATTGTACCATCTGAAGTGCTTGCCTTTAGTACCTTACCAAGCTTACGGAAGATGCTCTGCTCTCCCAACGCTTTCACAAAGTTTTTATTTGATGTCAACGGCAAACGGAATGTACCATTTTGTCTGTTCTTGCCTGCGGCAAGTCTGTCCTCTATGTGTTTCTGTCCACACATATAATTCCAAAAATCCTTATCGTACTCCATAGAGCCGATATCTGTTGTTGCTATAAAATTATTCATGTTATTTTTCCTCCATTTTTTAACGATAGGGTGTTTAATACCCCGTTTGATTTTCAGATTTTGTGTACGAAAGCCCCACCCCGTTGTCAAACGTTTTACTCCTAGAGATTTAGACCGCCCTAGGGGGTGTAGACTCTCCTTAAAGTAAACTACACGCTTACTTCTGTGTTACTAGGTTTCAACGATAAACCTTTGGCATTACTAAACTCAGCCAAGTCCTCTAAGTCCATCAAATCAAGTGTTACATGACCACCAGACATATGATAATGAGGCTCTTTGGTAAAGGTCAGTTTAATGCCATCCTTTGTGTAAAGCACCAGCTTATCGTGAAACTTATAATGCTTCTCAAGAAACTCCTTCGTAATCATGACTTTCTCCCCCTTTCCTTCTTATTTGTATTGCGTTTAAACTGTTCCATAAGTTCCAAGACTTCCTTGCGACTTGTACAAAACAAATTTTGTGACCCACAGACCACACGATAATGTGGCGGGTCTGCACTGTGACTCATGAATGCACAGGCAATGACACCATCTTCGCTTACCTCTGCTGCAATGCATTTATATTTATCTGTATCAAAATCGCTTAACTGGATTCTTGGTTCTCCTATACTTCCAAATTTATTGGACATAAACCATTTCTCCTTTCGTTTGTTATTCACAGGTATCCGTATCAATCTCACCCATAAGCACCACCCCTTTCAAAGTTGTGGCATTTAGTGGCAAGTAAATATGGTATTTTCCTATAAAGAGCATATTTTCAAATGACCATATATAACTGCCACATAATGCCCCGTATTATAAAAATTCTGTGACTACATTCTTTAATCGATAGCCGATTAGCATTGTGGTTTTCTCTCCACCACTCCTCGGTCGCTTTCTCTCCACTCGTCCAAACTTGCGTAACTCGTGATTAAAGTTTCTGCTATTCTCTGCATAACAGCCATTTTCGGTACACCAGAATTTGTACTGCTCGTACACAAGAGCTGTACGCACTTCTGCTGTAGCATCTTCTAATAGCTTGTCCTCTGCAAACTGTGAAATCTTATCACTGTCATGGGAATAAGCTGCCGTAGCATCAAGCACTGACTTCGGAGTCTTGAATCCTTCCCTTTGTAGAAGCTGAAATCCCTCCACCAGCCAGTTCAAAATGGCACTCTTGGACTCCTCTGTAGCAAACTCCGATTTCAATGACCTATCCTGTTCCCACTCTTCAAAATGCCTGTCGAAAGGGATAATATGCACTCGGTTACTAGAGAAAATGGTCATATCGTTAATAACCGGGAGATAATTGGTATTCACATACAGCTTGAACTGTGGCTTAAAATCAAAGCTGTTTTCATGCAGGAAACGAGCATTTAAGGTATCATTACCTGTCATATTTTTAACCTGTGCAGCATTTAAGAATAACCCTCTACTCGGCTCTGATATATTAGCAAAACGGATGCCTGCCAATCTCGCAATATCCTCCGTAGGATTGGAACTGTTGTTATTGGATTTGAGTGCTATGGTTTCTGGGCGGACGGCTTTGCCGTAATCTCCCATAACAGCAAGCACACTCTCCATCAAGGTTCCCTTGCCATTTCTGGTGGTTTCCCCGTAGAGAAAGAACATACACTCATATCTGGTGTCACCACTGATACCGTAACCTAAAGCCTTTTGAAGATAGATGGCTTTTTCCTGATCACCGCTGGTAATCTCATCTACAAATTTGGTAAAGCGGTCATTTGTTGCTCCCGGCACAAACTCCACCATAGATACCTTGGTAATAAGGTCCTCTACTCTGTGTTCACGAAACACTCCGTTTCTTAAATCCAGAGTTCCGTTTTTGCAATTAAACAGATAGATATCCGTATCAAAACATTTCATATAGATGGGATAGACACTTTGTGCCTCCTTAAGAAATGTTTCACGAAATCTTCTCTGCTGCCATTTCTTACAGGTTTCAAGAAATGCCGCTCTGACACCTTCATCTGCAATCGCAGTAGCATAAAGAATAAGTGCATCTGCCAAGTCCTTGCACAGTTCCATTGCTTTTAACGAACCCACGTCCGGCACCCAGCGGATACCATCGTAGATGTACCACATCTTGCGTTCCGGCACGAAACGAGCCACTTCCTTAAACACATCAGCAAAGAGTCTTCCATTGCCAAGGTCACCATTGCGGTAACGTCTGTTACTTTCCGGGTTTAAATCAAGCAGCATGGTGGCAATGTCATTGAAATCTGCCTCTGCAAGGGATATGCCCATAGGCTTATAGAACTCTGTGCAATGTCTGATAGCCTTACTAATGGTAAGATTTCCATAAGTATCAGCACCATGTCTCTCATCCCACTTGTTACGATAGAGAGCTGATTGTCTGAATATCCTGTCAATCTGCTCCATGTCACCACCACACCAAAACGCAAGATGTGTACAAAGTGACATATCAGCCTCACTGTGGGATTTTCCTTCTGGAATCTCTCCATTCCACAAAGCTTTTACTGCATCTGCATTTTTAGCGGAGAACATCTTTGCCATCACAGATTCATCTGATAAGAAACTACCCGGTGCCTCTACAACAGGCTGATTCGCCGTTGGTCTTACCATGTAAATATCAAGGACTTCCTGTAAATCTTCTGAACAATCATTCACATCGAGGTCATTTAATGCCTCCCCGGTAAGCGTTATAAATCGAGTAGTAGTTCCACCAATGTAGACTTCCATTCCAAGCTTGCTATTTTTGATGTAGTACTTGAGTATCTCAAAGACCACATTCGGTGCCCTACCCCATATATGAATGCCTGTGCCGGACGGACTCACCTCGGCATAGGTCTTTAGCAATTTCAGAATCTTCTTCGCAAATTTGTTGAGTTTCCCATTTACAATGCAATGGTCAATATCTATCACGAAGATAACACCCTTAACTGACTTGCCGATTCCGTCGTACCAACCTTTCTTGTAAGTTTCATATGCTGTTTTAAAATCTGTAAGATGTACAGCATTGCCGGGGTCTGCTCTCGCACCATTTACCTGATAAGGCACTTTTTTAATCTTGCCGTCATTCCCCAGTTCTAATTTGTAAAGACAGAAATCATTTCCTGCCTTTAGCCCCGGCGGCAATTTGTCATAGGACATAAACATCAACTCCTTTCCACTATCCTATGGACAGAAATTTTGAAATTGGGCGGAAGGAATTTTCATTTCCTCTACTTTAGGGAAAAGTTACAACCCGTCTCGCTCCCTCCTAATCCTCCCAATTACAGAAAAAGAAGATTTGAACGAGAGAATATGAAAATTTTTTTAAGAATCCTTCCTCTCGGTAGCTATGTAGCCGAAAGAGGTGTTTTTCCTCTTTTTAATAAAAGTTTTTGAAATTTTTCTTTCCTTCTAGGTGTTTAAGGACAGTTGGCGGAATAAAATTCTGGAAAAATGATAATTTTATTAAAATATTTTCCTTCCTACTATCCTTGGGTCAGGAAATGTGAATTTGAACGAGATTATTTTCAAAAATCACAGTGGTTGCCCCTCTACTCTCTAAAAGGAAAAAGTCAGCAAATTTTCCGAAAAAATATTCTTCCTTCTGGTGGCTATGTAGCCAAGTGAGTAATTTTTCCGATGTTTTTGAAAACTTTTTTCTGCTTTCAATATCCTATGGACATGATTTTTCAATATGGGCGGTGAATTCTTCTAATTTTTTGCACAAAAATAAGGAGCAACCTTTTGGTTACTCCCGTAAATCTAATCACTGTATTTTTCTTTTATTTTCCTTGAGGCAAATATATTTTGCCGTACTCCAATTTATCATATCTGTTGTATACAATTTCTATGGAGTCTAATGGCACAGGTTCAGACATTTTATTATCTATAATGCACCACTGATTAAATAATTCTATTGCCTCATCCCTTGAACTCGCGCAAAATTCGATACTGTTATAATCATCAATCCCTGAATATTTTATCAAATACGTAGATAACATCTTCTTTTCCTTTCGTATCTATACCATAAATACTAAGTTTTTTTCCTGCAAACGAACCTTCCACTCTTTAGGAAAGCCATTGATAATATCGCTAATTATCCAATCAGCACCTTCATCTTCCAGTCTATCTTTGATTTCATACATCTTATCTCGCAAACATTCCGATGAAATATTTTCATTTTCACATAGTAACATTCCATAATTTATATTACCATCAACCGAATCAACTAAATTTACTGCTACCATGATATCACTGCTCCTTTCCATATTTAAATGAGACACAACCGTATACTCTTAGTGTTTACTCTTGCACACTGCTAAGACATCTTCATGAACTAGTTCCTTGGTTATAATATATATTATAACCAAACATATGTTCTGTCAACAAAATTTTGCTTACATCGCGATTTTTCTCTGATATAATTATTTTGTCTACTTTTGACAAATATCATTATTAACAAAGGAGAATTTCTATGGCTTTTGACAATTCTAACTTAACATTATGTGAAATCGAAACACTAGAACATAAATATTTAATGAAATACTGGTACTTCCTAAAATTCGTTGAAGACGAAATCGTTAAAGGAATGCTTTCAATGGAAGACATTAGAAATGACTGGCAAGGTTTGTATGGAAATGAAGAAGGCGGAATTTCTCAATTTGATGTAGGTAGTGAAAGAATCGTTTATGCTTTGCTTAACGGAAAAATTGCTGGACAACCAAACTCTTGTCCAGTTAGCTCAGACCTGTTTTTTGAAGTTGAAGATGCGTATATCCATATTGATTTAAAGAGTGTCACAACCAGCGAAGGAACCACAAAACAAGATAATATCGGCGATTTTAATACTTGTATTTTTGTTGGCGAGAACCAGAACTCATATGCAGGGACAATTATAAAAAATGCAGGACGTCCCAACGAGTATCGTGAAGAATACTCACCAAATCTTCCTACATACTATAGCAAAGCAAACGGCGACAAAAAAATCACATTAACATATTTTGTATGTTTGCTTAACAGTTCTGTTACACAGCGATGCGAACTCATTTCTATTATGAGTTTGCCAAACGGAAAACTTCAGGAACACTATGGCTCTAGACCTTTGAAAGCTGGCAAAAATCCCGGTAAGGCCAGATATAACTTCAGCGAAGTTCCTACTTTCGAATTATTAGAAGGAAACAAAAAACGAGTTCGTATCATACATAAGAATCCAAATATGTCAGACTATGTAAAAAACAAGCTTAGTTTTTATCTTGAAAATTTTGATCCGGTTATTGAGGAATAGAAAAGGAGAAAGATACAATGGCTAAGCAAATTAATAATCCCGCTGGATTGCTAGCGTACGAAAAGCAAATTTTAGATTTAGAGAAGAAGTATTTAGATTTATTGACAGACTACATGAGTAGCAATTTCTTTAAAAACCAATTGAACAAACTATTCATTGAATTAAATAATGATGCAGAAAGGATGGTTAGCCTTTATAATGGTGCGAACTTTTTAGATACACCAGCTGAGAGATTTGTTACATATTGTATATATCATGAGTTTCTGAAACGAAAAAATGAAGGTGTTCCCGAATTCGAAACAGTTGATTGCTATTCATATCCTATATGCGGTGATTTGGCTATTGAATTAAGCGAAGTCGTTTTGGATATTGAAGTAAAAACCGTGAGTAGATACGGAAATCCAGGCGATATCTCTTCTTTACAGTTTAGACCTAACCAGACATCATTTACTAATATTATAAAATACATTAACACTGGAGAAGATGTGGAATATGTTCCGAAATTTAAAATTCAAGGAAATATACCATGCTATCATTTAAATAAGCCAGTTCTAACGTATACTGTAGAAATAATATATACTTTTGATGCAAATGACCCTAGTTTGCCGTTCAAATTATATAGCGAAACATATCACGACTGTACTGCACTAAACATTTTTTGTATACCAAATGGAAAATTGGGAAGATTATTCGAGGATTGTATTTTTCAAGGCATCAAAACATATACATATTATGATGAGCCTGCTTCTCATGAGGCATATTTTGATAAAATAAAAATAGACACAGAGTATTTCCCAACATTAGACGCCTGTACAAGTAATGTTCAAGGAGTATATGCATATCTATATAACAATGTAGATAAGGTTAATGAGAATTGGAAAAAAGCTAATAATGTTGATTATGTTGTTATGGTTGATACCGAAAGAATTGGGACATTGTCACATGAGAGGCAAGGAACTCTGTGGATTTTAACCACACAAAAAAATCGAAGCACACAAATATATGAACCATATTTGAGAGCATTAAAGAGTCCAAATAGTTGCCGAATTGATTGGGAAGAATATCTCATTGAGCGATATGATTCAACAGGAAATAGGTGGGATGGCGTTAGGCATATTTCTATATAAAAAAGCAAGGCGAAGAGAGTTAATTCTTCGCCTTTTTGTATAACGTATCAAATATAACATTATAATCATGTTCTAATAATCTTCTGAAACTACCCTGTACTTGGCTGCCCCATTTCACTTTATTTTTTATGAATTCCAATCCATCCCATATATCCTTTATGAAAACTCCATCATCACAATTTTCAATAAACACAATTGGTTTCGTTGGAATTCTATGTGGCCACAAATCATATGGGTCATCCCATATCGGCTCTTCAGAATAAAAATATTCTCCTATAACTTCAACCGCAGCCATAAACTTGGATTGTTTTGTAACATAATATATTATCTTGTCTCCAACTTCCATCTGCTGCAAAGATTTTTTATTACGCTCTGGGAATCCAGCACATGCAAATTTATTATCAATATCCCACTCGTAATCAATTTCGTTGGTCACAATCATATAATAATTAGGCATCTCAGTTCCTCCGGTTTCGGCAAATTATTCTTCATTAGTTTCATCGTATTGCTTTATTGCAGCGCTAATACCACTTGCTATTTTCGTTGCCAACTTAACTGGAACTGCATTTCCAATCTGAGTATACATTTTATTCAAGCTACCTGTGAATTCATATTCTACCGGAAACGTCTGTAAAATTGCACATTCCCTAGCGCTTAAACGTCTTTTTTTATTAACATGAATTTCTGGACTTGTTGCCGTAATTGTATCACTTGGTCTATCCCAGTTAGTTATACGAAGTGATTGCTCAAACTTGATTTCCTTTTCAACCATGGTTGTTACAACCTCATCATATTTATCATCAAAACCAAAGATTTTCTTTAATTCCCACCAATCTTCCGGCTTAGGAATACTACCTGAATTATTATCTTTTCTAAACCAATGTCCTGCGGTATATGAATAACCAAAATGCTCATCAACTTTGTTTGTTGTCCAACCAGCTTTATCTCTCCAAAATCTTAAATAGTCACAGATTTCATGCTGATTTACTTCATATTTACGTCCCCAGAATGTATCTGCTACATTTTCGGATGCAACATGATTTTTAATAACAAACTCTTCGCAGTCTTGGTCGATACCTAAGATTGAATAAAAACCTTCTACGTCTCCTATATTGGTTTCCCTTATGTGCTTTTCCAACTCTGTGCGGCTAATACGAATTCCTTTTTTAGTCAGCTTCTTATCAGACAAAAAGCCAATTGCCTGCTCCGTGGTTATGGCTGGCAATAATCCTGCTGGACTCTTTGAAACTCCTTCTACATAATGTGTTGGCACAGGATATGGATTAGGTACTCCTATTCTATTACCTATAATTACAACTCTTTCTCTCGCCTGTGGTACACCATATTCAGCAGCATTTAAGATACAAGCATCAACCTTATAACCAATTATATTCCCTTCATTATCTTGCAAGTTTTCAAAATCTTTTTTTATCATTTCAAAGACTTTTCCTCCCTCGATAGATAAGAGTCCTTTAACATTTTCAGCTACGAAGAATTTAGGCTTTTTATCTGAAATCACTCTAAGCATTTCTTTGTACAAAAAGTTTCTTTTATCTTCCATAGAACGTCGAGTATTTGCTACAGAAAATCCTTGGCACGGAAAACCTCCGATTATAACATCTGGATTGTCTGGAATATCATCACTTGAAATCTTTGTAATATCTCCATGCACAATATGTTTTCCTACATTTTTTCTATATGAATTAACTGCTTCTTCAAAAAAATCATTTGCCCAAATAATCTCAAATCCTGCATTGATAAACCCGATATCCATTCCCCCGGCACCCGAAAACATCGACACAACTTTAAGTTTATTAGGGTCATTTTGAACAACAAACTCTTCATTTTCATCCTTTACAAGCTCGACAATATCACTAATATCACATTGTAGCGTATCACAGATTTTCACAAGAACATCTGAACTTACCATTTCTTGCTTGCCTATTTTCGCAAGGGTACTGCTACTGATTTTCGCTTGCTTACGCAAGTCAGTCTTTGTCATCTTCTTATCAATTAAAATTTTTAATAGCTTATCATAACAAGCTTTCATATATTATTGCTCCTTTGTAATATGATAAGTTAATTATAACACTTTAGTTCACTTGCGTCAAACAAAATGTTCGATGCACCAAACATTTTCTCTGTTGCTTTTGAACTAAGTCACTCTATTTTGGCCAATCATTCATGTAAAAAGGCTGAGCACAAGACTCAGCCTGGTCCCCAGTAGTAAATAAGCACTGGGCAACTCTGTTATAATTATAATACCCTGTTTCACCAAAAAGCTCAATAGTCTAATTTGCCGTATTATCGGTTATATTTCCCAAAACAAATTCTCCTATCGGCTTCCCTGTCCTACAACATTCTTCAATGTATTCATCAAATAGATGTCTAATTATCAACCATCTATTTCCGCAATACACAGCAATATTTCCTTCTTTACTTTCTGCAAGACGTCTCATGAATTTTATCCCAATGCCATAATACGCAGCTGCCTCTCTAATCGTAAGCATATACTTTTCACTTAATTTAAGTTCCATGTGGCTACCTCCTTTTGTTTTATTCATGTATGTACGCTCTAATTCCCGCAAAAGTCAAGAAAAAACGGCATATGGCACATAAAATCGCCATTTGCCGCTTTTAATTATTTTCCATAATAGTCCTACCAAACCTTAGTAGTAGGAACGGTAGTATTTTCAAAATTCATTGCAATATATCGCCATAATCTGCCGAATAACACAAAGGTCTGCATTATAATACAACTGACCTGCCGTGATTGTTTGGATTTACTGTTAGAGATGAAAAGGAAAATGTTTACTATGTCGGGAATAGAGATGAAAATGGTAGAGCAAGAGAGGCATTGCAAACGTTATTGTGTGTAGATGGGAAAATACAAAAGGCCTATGAACTAAGTATAATAGCTGTTGGTGAATATGAGGAAGGGGATGAGATAGCCGTTAGATATAGCTATAGGTATTTGGAAGATGGAAGGGAAGAACCTGTAAACGTCTATATTGTGAACAGTAGGAATGCAGTAGATCAAGGTGATTTGAAAAGGGCACCTCAAGAGGAAATATTAGAAATCAATATAAAAGAAGAACTTGAAACCGGTGTGGCAAAATATTCCTGGAATTATGAACTGGGTGATGAAATGTATATTTTGCCACAAGATATAGAAGTCTCTGATATAAAGCAGTTAAGACAAGAAATTGAAAAATCAGAAATTCAGTTAGAAAATGGCAGTTTGTTGATTTCAGTTGAAATAGAAACTATAAAGAATGAAACCCCATTTATATCGTATATAAATGAAAACAATGCACCTATGGGATATTGTAATATGTGGAAAACGGAGGGATTTAGATATAACCAGAATATTGCAGATGGAGTTATAAGACTTTTAGATGGAGATGCTATTTTGATAGGAATTCCAAAAGAAAAGTTTTATGATTATCGGGTAGTTGGAACACATTAAAAGTAAGATGACAATCCAAATCTCTTGTGTTAAAAATCACGAAAAAGGAGATAGAGATTTGCTGAGATTATATAAAAAGAGTAAATAAAATAGTGCGGAATTAATATAGAAAAAGGAAAAGGTAGAATTATATAGAAACAACTAAAACTCGCGCTAGGGTTGACAAAACTAAAAATTAACTATAAACTAGCAATTATTATATGAAAAGGCAATGAAAAGAAGAGTAACAAGTAGAAACAGTCGACAGAGAGTTCCAAAAGGTGAAAAGGAATACTGGATAAGCTTGTGAAGATGGTCTTGGAGCTGCGCATACGAGCGAAAGTTAGTTTGCGACGGGACACCCGTTATAGTGAATGAGGCAGATATCATTTGGATGTCTGTAAAGTAAAGTGGTACCACGGATTATTCCCGTCTTTATAGTGATATAGAGACGGGTTTTTTGTTTACAAATAGCCACAAGGAAAGGAAATGAAAATGGAAAAGAAACCTTACTACATTACAACAGCAATAGCTTATACTTCAGGAAAACCACATATTGGAAATACTTATGAGATAGTATTGGCCGATAGTATTGCAAGATTTAAAAGACATCAAGGATTTGATGTGAGATTTCAGACAGGAACTGACGAACACGGTCAAAAAATCGAGTTAAAGGCTGAGGAATCAGGAATTACACCAAAGGAATTTGTAGATAACGTTGCGGGTGAGATTAGAAGAATTTGGGATTTGATGAATACCTCTTATGATAAGTTTGTTAGAACAACAGATGAAAACCATGAGAAGCAGGTTCAGAAAATCTTTAAGAAACTCTATGATAAAGGTGATATTTATAAGGGACATTATGAGGGTATGTACTGTACCCCTTGTGAATCATTTTTCACTTCTGCACAGCTAGTAGATGGAAAATGTCCAGATTGTGGAAGAGATTGTCAGCCTGCAAAAGAGGAGGCGTACTTCTTAAAGCTATCCAATTATACAGATAGATTAATCAAGCATATAGAAGAACATCCAGAATTTATTCAGCCAGAGTCTAGAAAAAATGAAATGGTGAACAACTTTATTAAGGCTGGTTTACAGGATTTATGTGTTTCTAGAACCTCTTTCAAATGGGGTGTTCCAGTGGACTTTGATGATAAACATGTAGTTTACGTATGGGTAGATGCGTTATCGAACTACATTACTGGTCTTGGATATGATGTTGATGGTAATTGCGAAGAGGATTTTGAGAAATATTGGCCTTGTGATCTTCATCTCATCGGAAAAGATATCCTAAGATTCCATACTATTTATTGGCCTATTATGCTTATGGCACTTGATTTACCATTACCAAGGCAGATATTTGGACATCCATGGTTGCTTCAGGGCGATGGAAAGATGAGTAAATCAAAAGGAAATGTCCTATATGCAGATGACTTGGTGGACTTTTTTGGCGTGGATGCAGTTCGTTACTTTGTTTTACATGAGATGCCATTTGAAAATGACGGAGTTATCACATGGGAATTATTAGTTGAGAGATTAAATTCAGAACTTGCTAATACATTGGGAAATCTTGTAAACAGAACTATCTCTATGTCAAACAAATATTTTGACGGCGTAGTTGATAATAAAAACGACGATGGTGGCGAAGTATTTGATGGGGAACTTAAAGAGGTAGTATTAAATGCAGCAGCAAAAGTTTCTGAAAAGATGGAAAGCCTTAGAGTAGCAGATGCTATGACAGAGATATTTACATTGTTTAAGAGATGTAATAAATATATAGATGAAACTATGCCTTGGGTTCTTGCTAAGGATGAAGCTAAAAAGGATAGATTATCAACAGTGTTATATAACCTTGTTGAAAGCATTTGTATAGGTGCTTCTTTATTGGATTCATTTATGCCTGAAACATCAAGCAAGATATTGGGTCAGTTAAATGCTTCTGCAAGAGAATTGGATGAATTAAATGAGTTTGGAAAATATACATCAGGAACTAGAGTTACTGATAAGCCAGAAATTTTATTTGCTCGACTTGATTTACAAGAAGTCCTTAATAAAGTGGAAGAAATGAAGGCAAGTGATGGAGCGGACGATATAAGTTACCCAGAAGTAGCAGCTAAAGAAGAAATCACTATCGATGATTTTGACAAAGTTCAAATTAAAGTAGGTGAGGTTCTAGCGTGTGAGCCAGTTCCAAAGGCAAAGAAACTTCTTTGCTCACAGATTCGCGTTGGAAATGAAGTACGTCAAATTGTATCAGGTATCTCAATGTATTATAAGCCAGAAGAAATGGTAGGAAAAAAGGTTGCTGTTATAACGAACTTAAAGCCAGTAAAACTTTGCGGTATCCTATCAGAAGGTATGATTTTGGCAGCATCTGACGATAATGGAAATTTATCTGTTCTTACAGTAGATAAGGATATTATATCAGGTTCGGAGATTAGCTAATGATATTTGATACACATGCTCATTATGATGATGAACAATTTAATGATGACAGAGATTCTATGCTTTCCTCTATGAAGGAGGAGGGCGTAGGTCTTATAGTAAATATTGGTGCATCCCTTGAAAGTTCGGAAGAATCTATTAAGTTAGCGAAGAACTATGACTTTGTTTATGCTGCTGTAGGTGTACATCCTGATAATGTAGGTGAGCTGGAGGTGGGAGGCAACTTTGACCGTCTTTGTAATCTTGCGAGGCAGGATAAGGTTGTGACTATCGGCGAGATAGGATTAGACTACCATTGGATGGAGCAACCAAAAGAAGTACAGGCAAAATGGTTTAAACAGCAATTGAGTTTGGCAAGAGAATTGGGAAAGCCTGTAAATATTCACTCCCGTGATGCAGCGGAAGATACACTAAAAATTATACAGCGAGAGCGTGCAGGAGATATGGGTGGAATTATTCATTGCTTTTCTTATAGCGTTGAACTGGCTCTGGAATATGTAAAAATGGGCTTTTGTATAGGTATAGGAGGCGTGGTTACCTTCAAAAATGCAAAGAAATTGAAGGAAGTAGTAAATGCGATACCTCTTGAGAGACTTGTGTTAGAAACAGATTGTCCGTACCTTGCACCAGAACCGAACAGAGGAAAACGTAACTCATCACTCTATTTATCATATGTGGCGAATACGATAGCGACTATTAAAAATGTAACAGTTGACGAAGTGATAGAAACCACATGGAAAAATGGTAAAAATGTTTATCGCATAGAAGGCTAGGAGGAAGAATGGCTTCACTTGGAATACCTAAAAATACCATAGAGATACTTCAGAAATACAACTTTGTATTTCAGAAACGTTTTGGACAAAACTTTTTGGTGGATACAAGAATTCTTGAAAAAATTATTACTGCTGCTCATATTGAGGAGGATGACTGCGTTTTAGAGATAGGACCAGGAATTGGCACAATGACACAATATTTATGCGAGAGTGCAAGAAAAGTCATTGCAGTAGAGATAGATAAATCGCTGATTCCTATTCTTTCAGATACATTGTCCGAATATGATAACTATCGAATAATCAACGAAGATATTTTAAAAGTTGATATTAATAAACTTGTTCAGGAGGAAAACGGGGGAAAACCTATAAAGGTAGTGGCTAATCTACCATATTATATTACAACTCCTATTATTATGGGCTTGTTTGAAATTCATGTTCCCATTGATAGCATTACTATTATGGTTCAAAAAGAAGTGGCAGATAGGATGCAAGTAGGTCCTGGAACAAAGGAGTATGGAGCATTATCTTTGGCAGTGCAATATTATGCTTTGCCAGAGATTATTACAAACGTACCAGCTAACTGTTTTATGCCAAGACCAAATGTTGGTTCAGCAGTTATACGATTGACGAGGCACAAAGACATTCCTGTTGATGTAATAGATGAGAAGTTAATGTTTAAAATTATTAGAGCCTCATTTAATCAAAGAAGAAAAACGTTACAAAATAGTGTGAGCCACAGTGGTGATTTGAATGTAACTAAAGAAATGATAGAGACTGCATTGGTGGAGATGGGGCTACCAGTGGCTGTTAGAGGAGAAGCATTATCGCTACATCAATTTGCCGAACTAAGTAATATAATTTATAAACAAATAAAGTTATAAGTCAAATATAGTATAAAAAGATGTTTATTACGGACCAAATTAAATTGTTAAAACCTCTTAACTATGTTATTATTATAGAAGAATATACGTGCATGGGAAGAGGTGATAATATGCGATTTATTAGAACGGAGAATCTTGTCAAGGGAATGAGATTGGCGAAGCCGATTTATAACCGAAATGGTGTATTACTTTATGACAGGGACACGAAACTTACAAAACAAGGTATTAATAGTATCAAAAATTTTAATATAATAGGGATCTTTATACTTGAACCAGCAGAGCCATTACCACCTATGACAGAAGAAGATATAGAGTTTGAAAGATTTCAGACTATGAGTATTTTTGGTTTGAAGGAAGATATAGAGTTAATACGATTAGAGAAGAAGCCAGTAAATATGGATAATCTAGTGAAAATAATTGTGAAAAATTACAGTAAGAAGGACAAGAAAGTCAATTTTATGCAGAACATTAGGAGTCAGGAAGATTATGTATTTAAACATTGCTTAAATGTGGCTATATTGTCAGCTATGATGGGCATTCGTATGAAGATGACAGATACGCAGATAAGGAATATGGTCTATGCTGCTCTCATACATGACATTGGTAAACTAAGTATAAAACCTGGGATAGCACTGAAAAATGTCATGTCCCCAGAGGATAAACAGGAGATACAACGGCTTGAACTCAAGGGAATGAAGTTAATTGCAAATTGCGATTTTATTGAGGATGAAGTAAAAGGGATATTGGAAGAGAAATATAAGCTTCAGCAAAATCCTAAGGCTGCAGGAAAGAACCAGCAGTTGCGAGTTGCGTCTAGAATACTTCAAGTTGCAGAGGTATATGATGATATGACAGCTATGAAACTTGGCGAGGAACCATTGTCAGATGTAGTAGCTATTAGAGCCTTGCTAAGCGACATTGAAATGTATGATGCCAAGGTGGTTAGTTCATTGATAGATAGCATTAAAATTTTGTTCCCAGGTATATGCGTAGAACTTACTAATGGTTATACGGGTCTAGTAATAAAGGCAAATGAAGAAAATGTGCTTAGACCGATGGTGTTATGCTTTACTGACAATGATGTATATAATCTTGCTAATGACAGAGTATTCTCAGTAGTACAGATAAAGGATATTATGAAGACGATGGACAAGCGTGTAAGGATAGATAAATCTACTATAGAAGAGTATTTAAAGAAGTATAACTAGTAGTACTAAATTTCATATGGATTCAAGAGGGCATAGAGTCGGTGCGATTCCCATTGCCCTCTTATGTTTATGTTTTTTTCACAAAGTCCTTCATATTTGAAGCCCAGTCTGCTCATGAGGTTGATAGAGGGGATATTATTTTCCATTACATAGGAACTTACGCGATGTAGTTTGAAGGTGGTAAATCCCTCGTGTAATATCGCGGCAACAGCCTCAGTTGCATATCCTTTGTGACAGAAGTCCTTGTCAAATCGGTATCCGAGGATTGAATCATTATATGGAAAGGGTGAGATTTTTCCGAGGGAAACTGTGCCGATGACAGTGTCTAAATCTTCCTTAAGGAAAACATAGTACCGTAGATACTGCATATTTATAGAGGATTGATATTCATGATCCAAAACACTAGTTTGATACATAGCAGAGTAGTAAAAAGGGGGCTTTTCTGACTCGTAGGGAGCAAAAAAATCCTTGTTACTAATTAGGAAATGTGATACCATATCTGCAAATGAGCCGTCTAGCATTTTGAGCACTAGTCGGGAAGTTTCGATTGTCGTGTTAGAGTAATTCATTGTAAACCATCCTTTAATTTAGGAAAACTATAACACGGACATATTTTTTTTTCAATAGTAACGAGACACATAAAAAGGACATAAAAATTATGACTTGTGACGAAAAATATATGAAGGAAGCTATAAAGCAAGCGAAGAAAGCTTATGCTTTAAATGAAGTGCCAATCGGTTGCGTTATAGTATATCAAGATAAGATTATTGCAAGAGGTTACAATAGACGAGTTACAGATAAAAACACATTATCCCATGCTGAATTAAATGCTATCAAAAAGGCATCTAAATATTTGGGAGACTGGCGACTTGATGACTGTAAGATGTACGTCACACTAGAACCGTGCCAAATGTGCTCGGGTGCCATAGTTCAGTCAAGAATAAAAGAAGTATATATTGGGTGTATGAATCCTAAGGCTGGATGTGCTGGCTCGATAATGGATTTGCTAATGGTACCGCAGTTTAACCATCAGGTTGAAAAGAATATAGGTATTCTTGAGGAAGAATGTAGTACAATGCTGAAGTCATATTTTAGGGAACTTCGCGAAAGAAAGAAGAAGGAAAAACAAAGTAAAAATTGACATATAAATAAAAATCATTTATACTAACAAAGCATTGAGTTCCACAATTTAACATACGTCAAAAAGTTTCCACGCAGCCGGGGAGTTAGCGGTGCCCTATACCTGCAATCCGCTTTAGCAGGGGTGATATTTGGTTTCGGATACTTGTTTGTAGAGCTGCCTTTTATAAGTGGCGTTGACGTCTGGGTCTTATGCAATAGGAATCTACGAATCGTGTCAGGTCAGGAATGGAGCAGCACTAAGTAGAACCTCTTATGTGACGTAAGGCAACCTGGACTGAGTTAACTGTATTAGTAACGTCTGTGAGCAGTATACAACACCAGATGCGTGGATTTTATAATATAAAGAATTATTTCGATAGAGGTAAAATATGATAGCCAGCAAATATTTTGATCATACAATTTTAAAAGCAAATGCCACAAGAGCAGAGGTGGAACAGATTTGCAAGGAAGCAATACAATATAACTTTGCATCAGTTTGCGTAAATGGATACTGGGCAGGATATGTGTCAAAAATTCTTGCGGGTACGGAAGTACATACTTGTGTAGTTGTAGGATTTCCACTTGGTGCTATGTCTACAAAGGCAAAGGCATTTGAAGCGAAGGAAGCAGTGGAAGCGGGCGCTGACGAAATAGATATGGTTATTAATGTAGGTGCACTTAAAATTACAGATTATGAAGGTGTATTAGAAGATATTAAAGAAGTAAGAAATGCCTGTAAGGGAGCTGTGCTTAAAGTTATTATAGAGACATGCTATTTAACCAAAGAAGAAATAGTTAAGGCATGTCAGTTATCAGTGAAGGCAGGAGCGGATTTTGTAAAGACTTCAACAGGATTTGGAAATAGCGGCGCAACGGCAGAAGATGTAGCACTTATGAAAAAGACAGTAGATGGAAAAGCAAAAATAAAGGCCTCAGGTGGTATAAGAGATAAGGCTGCAGCATTGAAGATGATAGAAGCAGGAGCAGATAGACTAGGAACTAGTGCTACAGTTACTATTGTGAATGGAGATTAAAAATGAACAAAAAGATTAAGCAAATTGCAGCAATAGCATGCGTCGTACTCTTGGTTGGTTTATACGTTTGGTCACTGGTAGCGGCAATACTAAGCAGGCCAGAAGCAGATGGAATGTTTAGAGCAGCTATAACATGTACCTTTTTTATACCAGTGATGATATATGTATACACATTGATGGCTAAGGTGCTAAGGGGTCGAGGAGCAAATAAGCAGGCTCAAATTGAAGAAGAGAGAAAAGACGATAAAATCGGAGAAGCAGAGTAATCATAACAGAGGTATTTAAAAGATTACATAATAAGAAGTGCTTAAAAAAGTAATAGGATAAAGGGCAATAAAGTTAAACAAAAGAAGCTGTTTATTAACAGCTTCTTTTGTTTTGTGAATATTAGTATGGATTATCTATGAATGATCTCATGTCTTCCAGGTCCATTTGAAACCATTGAGACCTTAACTTCAAGTTCTTTTTCGATGAACTCAATGTATTTTCTGCAATTTTCTGGGAGGTCTTCGTATTTCTTGATACCACGAATCTCAGTTTTCCATCCTGGAAGGGTTTCATAAACAGGCTTAGCCTTTGCAAGTTTTGTAGTTACAGGGAAATCTTTTGTTACTACACCGTCGATTTCATATCCTACACAGATAGGAAGTTCATCAAGATAACCTAAAACATCTAATACAGTGAGGGCAACTTCTGTTGCACCTTGCATCTTACAACCATATCTAGAAGCAACTGCATCAAACCATCCCATTCTTCTAGGACGACCAGTAGTAGCTCCGAATTCACCACCATCACCACCACGTCTTCGCAGCTCATCAGCTTCATCACCGAATATTTCAGTTACGAATTCACCAGCACCTACTGCACTAGAGTATGCTTTAACAACTGTAATAACATTTTTGATTTCATAAGCAGGGATACCAGCACCAATAGCACCATATGAAGCAAGTGTAGAAGATGAAGTAACCATAGGGTAAATACCAAAATCAGGATCCTTTAAAGTTCCTAACTGACCTTCGAGAAGGATAGACTTTTCATCTTTTATGGCTTGCTGTAAAAATGAAGCAGTATCACAAACATAAGGAGCAACCATATCTCTGTACTCGTGAAGAGTGTCGAGTAACTCAACCTTGTCGATAGGTGGCTTGTGATATAAATGTTCAAGGAGACAGTTCTTTAATTCGCAAACTCTTTCAACTTTATCTCTTAATACTTCTTCATCGAAAAGTTCGCTAACCTGAAAACCAATCTTAGAATACTTGTCTGAATAAAAAGGAGCAATACCAGACTTTGTAGAACCAAATGACTTTCCGCCTAATCTTTCCTCTTCGTATTGATCAAAGAGAATATGATATGGCATAACGATCTGAGCTCTGTCAGATACAAGGATCTTTGGCTTTGGAACGCCCTTTTCTACGATTTCATTTACTTCTTTGAAAAGTGCTGGAATGCTAAATGCAACTCCGTTTCCGATTACACATGTTGTATGATTATAAAATACGCCTGAAGGGAGAATGTGGAGTGCGAACTTACCATAATCATTTACTATAGTATGTCCTGCATTACTTCCGCCCTGAAATCTGACAATAATATCAGCTGTTTCACTAAGCATATCTGTGATTTTACCTTTTCCTTCATCGCCCCAATTGGCACCTACGACTGCTCTTACCATAATAGTTCCTCCTAACTGACTGGTGATAGACACCAGATATATCGCATTTACTTGTAAATTATATCATAGTGGATGATATAAGTAAAATTAATAATTGTTATAATAAATATAAGTGCAACTTATGAAATGTTCATCATTTCCAAGAGCTGTTTTGCGGCGGTTGAAATAACAGTCTTTCCATTAGTTACAATAGAAATATAGCGCTTTGGCATCTTCTCCTTGAATTTTAATTCAAAGAGTTCACCAGAATCAATATAGTTTTTTGCAAAATCATAAACTACACATCCAATACCTAAATTTCTAAGTGCAAATTGAACTATCATATCCGATGTTGCCAACTCAAACTCTGGGGACATATATACATTTTTCTCTGCAAGAAACTGATCGGTATATCGTCTTGTACTGGTGTTACTTTCTAAAGAAATGATAGGAAGGGAAGCCAAAGAGTCTAGTTTTAATATTTTCCCTTTTAAATGTTTATAATCACTACCAGCTACAAAAGTTGTCTTTAGTTGGGAAACATTAGTGGAGGAGAAGTTTTCGGGAATATCAAAAGGAGTGCTCACAATACCGAAGTCTATCTTTCCGTCAGTAAGGTTTTTAAGAGTCTCCGGGGTTGGAGCATTTGTAACATTAATTTTGATGTGGGGAAATTGCTCATGAAAATCTTCAAGATATGGAAGTAAATAGAATTGTAAGGTCATATCTGAAGCGCCAATAGTGATTTCGCCAGAATCAAGATTCATCATCTTTTTGAAAAATTCCTCGCCAGCAGACAATGTATCAAGACTAGATTTGACATAGCTAAAAAGAGCATCGCCCTCATGTGTTAGTTTTATTCCTTTGGAAGTTCTAATGAGCAACTTGCCTTGTAGACTAGATTCTAGTGATTTCATTGCCTGACTGACCGCAGGCTGAGATACGCATAATCGCCTAGCTGCACCCGATACACTGCCTTCTAATGCTACATAATAAAAGTAGCGATAGAGTTCCAAGTTTACATTTATCACGGTTATATTACACCACCTTTGCTATAATTACAAATTATATCATAACAAAAACTTTAAACAAGTATTCCTTGCGAATATTTGGTACATATTATATAATGAAACTATATGCTTAAATATAGTATTCTGCCCTGTTAAAGCGAAAAGAAAGGCGAAATCTACGTATCCTTCAGTTTATTACGAAATTGGAAAACGTATAGAAGAAAAGACAGGACAGGAAATTAGAGTGACCATTCCTGGACATACACAGCGTGGTGGAAGTCCAGGCCCATATGATAGAGTTATATCATAAAGATTTGGTGCAGCAGCACAGATGATTTAAAGTCATCCATTATAAAAGAGGCAAAGGCGTTAGGAATAAGTTTCGGAGATTAATTAGAAGGTTTTACGAAGCATATTCTAGTCTTATTGAAACGGAGCAATTATGTCGTATACAGCATTATATAGAAAGTTTAGACCAGATGTTTTTGATGAAGTCAAAGGTCAAGACCATATAGTTACTACTCTTAAAAATCAAATAAAGGCCGATAGGATAGGACATGCATATTTGTTTTGTGGCACAAGAGGTACTGGTAAAACCACCATTGCCAAACTTTTTGCCAAGGCAGTCAATTGTGAACATCCAGTAGAGAGCAGTCCATGCGGTGAATGTAAATCATGTAAAGATATAGCAGCATCAGCATCTATGAATGTTATAGAGATTGATGCCGCCTCCAACAATGGTGTAGACAATATCCGTGAGATTAGAGATGAAGTTCAATATTCTCCAGCTCAAGGAAAATACAAGGTTTATATTATTGATGAGGTGCATATGTTGTCTATAGGAGCGTTTAATGCGCTGCTAAAGACATTGGAAGAACCACCATCATATGTTATATTTATTCTGGCAACCACAGAGGCACAAAAGATTCCGATTACTATTCTTTCGAGATGCCAAAGATATGATTTCAAGAGAATCACGGTGGATACTATAGCAGATAGACTTACAGACCTTGCAGGTAGAGAGGGTCTAGAGGTAGAAGAAAAGGCTATAAGGTATATTGCAAAATCTGCTGATGGTTCTATGAGAGATTCACTTAGTTTACTGGATCAATGTATTGCTTTTTATTTAGGTGAGAAACTGACCTATGACCACGTATTAGAAGTTTTGGGTGCAGTTGACACAGAAGTATTTAGCAAGATGATAAGAAGTATAGTAGCAGGAGATTCACTGGGGTGTATTCGACTATTAGAGGAAATCATTATTCAAGGTAGAGATTTGACACAGTTTGTCAGTGATTTTACTTGGTATCTGAGAAATCTATTGTTAGTTAAAACCTCTGCAGATGCATCGTCAATGATAGACGTATCCCAGGAGAGGATGGCAGCACTGAAGGAAGAAAGTAAGAGTGTTGAAGAAGAGGTACTTATAAGGTATATAAGAGTACTATCTGAGCTTTTGAACCAAATGAAGTATGCCACAGGCAAAAGAGTTTTAGTAGAAGTTGCATTGATAAAGCTTACGAGGCCGGCGATGGAAAACAACCTAGAAGCCTTAGTTAATAGAATTGCAGCCTTAGAATATAAGATGGACAAAGGCATTGTGGTGACTAACTCGGTGACACCTACGGTTAGTGCAAACACAGTAGAAAAGCCGAAACCAAAGTTGGAGGTTGCAGTACCAGAGGATATAGCTAAAGTAGCAGAGTCCTGGGGAAAAATATTTGCCAGTCTTGATGGCAAGACGAGAGGTGCTCTTAGAGATGCAAGGCCTGGCTCAGATGGAGGTACAAGTTTATCCTTGGTATTTAGCGATGAGACATTATATGATTTTGCGAATAGAGATGAAGTCATAAAGGCAGTTGAAGATAAAATTGCTGAAGTATCCGGTAAGGATATTAAGATAAATATGTCACTCTTGCAAAAAGGTGTAGATTTTGGAGACCAATTTGCAGATATATTAAAAAAAATAAATTTTGAAGTAACGGAGGAATAAAACAAAATGGCAAAACGTGGAGGATTTTCAGGTGGTATGCCTGGCAATATGAACAACCTTATGAAGCAGGCTCAGAAGATGCAAAAGCAGATGGAAGAGACTACTAAAGAATTAGAAGAAAAAGAGGTTACAGCTACAGCGGGTGGCGGTGCAGTAGAGGTTACGGTTTCTGGAAAGAAAGAAGTGACTAAAGTTAAATTAGCCGAGGAAGTTGTAGATCCAGAAGATATAGAGATGCTCGAGGACCTTATAGTAGCAGCTACCAATGAGGCACTCCGTAAGATGGAAGAACTTTCAAGTGCTTCAATGTCTAAAATTACAGGCGGATTAGGTGGCCTTGGAGGAGGATTTCCTTTCTAATGGATTACTATAGCAGTCATATTACAAGACTGATAGAGGAATTCTCCAAACTCCCTGGTATAGGGGCTAAGTCAGCAGGAAGGTTGGCATTTCATGTGGTTAATATGCCAATGGAACAAGTCAAGGAGCTTTCTTGTGCCATTGTTTCTGCAAAAGAAAATGTAAAGTACTGCAAAGAGTGCTTTACACTTACAGATAAGGAACTTTGTCCTATATGCAATAGTGATAAACGAAATCACAAAGAGATAATGGTAGTTGAAAACACAAGAGATTTAGCGGCATATGAGAAAACCAATAAGTTTGAGGGTGTTTATCATGTACTGCATGGAGCAATTTCTCCAATGCTTGGAATTGGACCAAATGATATAAAGTTAAAAGAACTAATGGAGAGACTTAGGGGCGATGTGGACGAAGTAATTATTGCCACAAATTCCAGCCTTGAAGGTGAAACTACTGCTATGTACATTAGCAAACTTGTAAAACCTACAGGTATTAAAGTGACTAGAATTGCTTCAGGGGTTCCAGTTGGCGGTGATTTGGAATATATTGATGAAGTCACACTACTGCGTGCATTGGAAGGAAGAACAGAGATTTAGAATAAAGCAGGTAATATACCATGGCAGAGGAATACATTCTTGCAAGAGACATAATACATGATCACAGTGAGCGTATGCTGAACATTAAAAAATATTATCCATATTTCAAGTTGACGGATGGTGCTTTTACCCAATTTCAGGGTGGAAAGTACCAGCAACTGGATATGGGTTATATTCTGATGGCAGTATTGCGCTTTTTTATTGAGGAAAACAACTTTAGGGAAAGGGATGTAACCTATGACGAGATTAGAGATTTTATTGTCTCACTCATAAGGAGGGATTTCTTGCTTCCTCTAGATGAGATGGAAGAGGAAGAAGTTGTAGCATATATTTTTGACAAGATAAGTAATGGTGGCAGACCATTTATGTACGAATATTTTGACCCGGTAGATAGAGGGGCTAAGACTATTCGTATGAGACTAATAGATAGTAGAATCAGAGAACAAGGTGTAGTGTATTACATTACAGCGGATGCAATAGAATTTTATTTGGATACAAAAGAGATAAAGGATGAAAGTAGTATTAGTGTAGCCCAGGTATTACTCTCGAAGATGATATCCTCTAGAAATTATAAAGGTGGTATAGAGGTTATACGACGAATAAATAGTGAAGTTGGTAGATTGAAGGCGAGAAAGAATGAGGTTTTAGCTATTCTGAGTGTTGATGTGTTCGAGGGAGCTAAGGCATACGAGGATTTTCAAAATACTGGAATAAGATGGTTTGAGGATGAACAAAGGCAATTCGCCAGAAATATGGAACTTATTTCCCAAGCATTAACAAACGTGGATACAGATAAGGAATACTATTTGGCGGTTGATGATATATATGCGCTAGAAACAGAACTTAAGAAATCTATAATTAGACATAGCGAACTTTTAAGTGCGTGCATGGACTTACAGGTGAGGGCAGATGAAATTATTAGTGCAGCTAAGTTTAACAGATTAAAGAAGAGTTTTGATTTTAAGGATGCGATGAAGATTATAATGAGCAAGGATAGAGCGGATTTATTAGAATTATTAGTTGTTCCAATGCTTAGACTCAACACGAAGAAGAGTTTTGATGTGAAAAACATTGATAAGTTACTTACTCTGCGTGGTGAGAAAGAGGAAAAACCTGAAATCATAAAGGAAAGTGCCGAGCAAACCTATATTTATGAGGATGAAGTGGAAGAGGGAAGAATTCGCCTCAATCATTGTGGAATCGTTATGGCATTATTGCGATTACTGTGGAAAGAAAAAAACTTCAACCTAGCTAGGTTTAATGAGTACTTAGTAGAAGTGTTTGGAGAAAGTATCCTACATAATGGGGATTACTATTCACTGTTAGTACATATGAGTCAAAAGAAGCATTATGATGTTGAAAAAATATTAGAAAAACCGGAGACCTTCTTTGAAGATTATGTTAAAGAGGCTGTTAAGAATATGGCTAAACAAGATGAATGTAAGATGGATTTAGAATCATATGGTCAGTTGATATTTGACTTGGAATTTGATGATACAAGTAAATTGATGCCAGATGGAAGGTCAGAGGTATCAGATATTATATTTTCGTGCTATGAAAATGCGAAAGAGTAGGTGCAGACATGACAAATAAAGAACTTGATAAAGCGTTAGATATAGTTTCAGAACTACTTACGGGAAAAGAAGTTTCTAAAAACGGGGAAAATGCTTTCCTATATGACGAATATCAATCAAGTGCGGAAGTCTATGATATTGTTCAAATGATGATGAAGAAAATGAATATTAATCTGTATGAATATAATTATGGTTTATTTATTAGTGCAGGTTATGGAAATAGAGTGTTTGGATATTCCAACGAAGAGTTAAAAAAAGAGATGGGAATAAAGCTTAATAGAGAATTGTATCTATGCTATTTTATTATATATATTGTGATTACTAGATTCTATAGTGACTCAAAAAGTTTTGCCTTTGTGGAATATGTAAAGGCGGAGGATATAATTGCGGGGGTAGATGGAAGTCTGAAAAATATCATAAATGATATTAAAGTGCTAAATATGGAGGAGGTAGAAACTAATAGCTTTAAGGAGATTGCTCTCACATGGGAGGATATGCCTGTAATAGGTCAGGGAGACGGTGCTGCAAGGGCCTCAAGAGGATCGAAGGCTGGGTTCGTGAAATTGGTATTAAACTTTTTGACAAACGAAGAGCTTTTAATGGAATCGGAGGGAAGATATTATCCTAGGGATAGATTTAAGGCTATGATTGAAAATTATTTTGACGATTACAAAGGTCGTATATATGAAACACTGAAAGGAGAAGAGAACTAATGCCACATATAAATCGTGTGAGAGTGAATAATGTTAAATACAATTTTGGAACACAGTTTTATGACGATTTTCTTATGAGGTTTTCTGGAAAGAACACCATTTATGATTTAGCAAATGGTGGTGGTAAAAGTGTGCTTATGCTTCTCCTCTTACAAAATATGATTCCTAATTGTACACTAGATGAAAAACAACCCATTGAAAAATTGTTTAGAACAAACAGTGGAAGTAATACTATTCATTCTCTTATTGAGTGGAAATTAAGCGATATCCATATTAAAAATAACTATAAGTATATGCTTACAGGTTTTTGTGCCCGAAAAGCCAGAGAAAATGATGAGAGTGTGGATGGAACAAGCAAGGAAACGGCGTCTATAGAGTATTTCAACTACTGCATTTTTTACCGTGAATTTAATGATAATGATATTAAAAATTTACCTCTCAGCAATGGAAATGAGAGGATTACTTACAATGGACTAAAGGCATATCTTAGGGATTTGGAAAAGAAGGATTTAAGCCTAGAAGTCAAAGTTTTTGAGAGGAAAGGGGACTACCAAAGATTTATATCAGGATATGGATTATATGAAAGCGAATGGGAAATTATTCGTGGAATAAATAAAACAGAGGGACATGTCAGAACATACTTTGAATCCAACTACAAAACTACAAGAAAGGTAGTGGAGGATTTACTTATTGAGGAAATCATTCAGAAGTCTTTTCATAATCGTACACTCTCAGATAGTGATGACGAGATAATGGCAAAAACATTAATGAATATAAAGGACAAACTCCTTGAATTGGGTATGCGCAAGGAGGATATGAGCAATTACGATAGGCAGATAGAAGTTATAGAGGAATTTGCAAAGCGTGTAAACACAGTAAAAGATTTATATTATGGCAGAGATGATTTAAGCGAAGAAATAATAAAATGCTATTATTCAGTGAAGCAACTTCAAGAAAATCAAGAAAAGGAAAAGGTTGAAGCAGAAAGACAAATACAAATACTTGAGGCAGAGGAACACACATGCCGACATGCTATAGAAACAGCTAAGGTGTGCATGGAGGAAGTGGAATACAAGGAAGCACAAAGAGTTTTGCAGGAGCTAGATAGTAGGTGCCAACAACTTAAAGAGAGAGTGGACAAAATCAATGAAGAACTTACACTTAAAGAAAGTGTTAATGACTACATTGATTACTTGTATTACAAAAAAGAGAGGGACAAGCTTAGATATTTAGTAGATAACATTCTTAAAGATAAAGGGGATATTTCTAAGGAGATGCAAATACTTGCATCTGCAAAGTATGAAAAAAACAAAATAAAAATATCTGAAATAGAAAGTGAAATAGAAAAAGAACAAAGAATTTTAGTAATGGAAGAGGCTCTGTTAGAGGAATTAGAAGAAAAGAGTAAAGAGTGTCATAAAGAAGTTGCAGTGTATGAGTACCTTATTAAAGAAAATGAGAAAAAGGCGGCCAAATTGGGAACCGAAATATCTTCGCTTAAGAAAGATATAGGTATTGTGGTAGAATTTGATATATCAAAGCAGTCACAGAGTATGATTAAGGAGATGGAAATAGCGGAAGAAGCTATTTTTGGAGCGGATAATGCATTAAATAATATGATGGAAGGTATCGGTATTAATAAATTAAAACTGCAACATATAATGGAGGAAGCTGCAGATGTAGATCAGAGGGTTTCAGACAACATAGATGAAAGAACAAAATATGCAGGCATTTCCGACAGGGTCGAGAAAATGATGACCGTTTATAGGGAAAAAGATGTTACAAGACTTGCAGAAATTGTAAATACTAAATACATAGATATGACGGCTGAAATTTTAAGACAAAAATCCGAATTGGACTATAAGAGGAAGACTCTAGAGGCATTGCGTTTAGGTTGCCCAATAGCAGATGGGGAGGAAATAAACAATGTGTTTGAATATATAGAAAGATATCATGGAAACATTGCGATTAAGGGTTCTGAATACATTAGAAGTTTAAGCGCAGAAGAAAAAAAGACGGTTATAGAAAACAACCCATTAGTTCCATATTCAGTGATTATTAAAGAAAATTATCATACACTCATTGGTGATGTTAAGCTTATGGAGCAAAATCTAGCTGGACGCATTGTTCCAATCATTAGGTTAGAAGCTGTTAGTGGTAACGAATTTGTAGTGAATAATAGCAATATTTCTTTTGTAATGTGTAAAGAAGATTTATTCTATGATGAAGAGGTAATCGAAAAAGAGATACAAAAGATTCAAGAGGAAATTAATGGTCTTGATTTTAAACTCGAACAAATGGAGGAAACCTGCAACCTACTTAAAGCGGACTACAATTTCATAGACGAATACGCGTCAATTCATATGCAAAAAATAGAAGAGGCAAAAGCAAGTTATGAGAATTTAAAGGGTAGAAGGAAAGATTTAGAAAAACAGCAGGAAGAACTCCGTGAAATTATAAAGGTTGCCGAAAAGGAGACAGTTAAATGGAGTGAGGAATTGGCAGAGCAGAAGAAAGTGTATCAGTCTAAAAAGATTATCTGCGATAACTTATTAAAGATAGCTGCATTAAATAATGAATATATTGCGGTAAGCGATGAAATAGTAAGGTTTAAGAGTAACCTTATGAAAGTAAAAAAAGAACAGGAAACTATAATGGCGAGGTTGTCGGCAGAGAAAAACCAGACAAATGAGCGCAAAAGATATTGTAGCATAATGAGTGATAAAATTACACAGATAAAAGACCAGTGGGATAATATATACAAGCCTCACTATAGAGAAGATGTAGAAGGAAATATTAATATAAATGAGGAAGAACTTGAAGCAAGATTTATGGGACTTTTAGGTGTGATTAAAGGTGAATCTTCAGATGTAGCAGATAAGCAAGCATTGATAAATAATTACGATATTGCTATGGAAAAATCATTACAAGCAATTGACTATAAGGGAATGCTTGTGGATGATATAAGTGTACTTATAAGTGAAAATAAAATGACAGAAATCCCTAAGGATGAGCTAAAACAAATCAAAAGAAATATTCATGAATTAAAGAGTCAGTTAATTAAATACGAAAACGAAGAAAGCAAACTACGTTCAAAAAAAGATAAGATGGCAGGTAGCATTGAACATGGACGCAATCTCGTTATGGAAAAATACGGTGAATTTAATGACATGGATATGGAATCAAGCGCATTTTTAGAATTTATATCATCAAATGAAAGCAAAATAGGGTCATTAAAAGATAAAAAGATTTCCCTAGATATTATGCTAAAAAGATTTTCTGATAATAGACAAAAAAATGCTATACTATTAAGGGATATAGAAAAAATCATTACAACGGCCCATATAAATGTGGGAAGTGAAGAAAGAGTTTTGGAATACACGGGTGATTTAGAAGAAAAAATAGGTCAAATTGTAGAAAAGTATGATAAATTCTTAAAAGAGATGTATGATAAGAAGGAAGAATTTGAAAAAGAGAAACAAATGCTGGTTGATATCTTGTTTAAACTTGGTGCGGAACCATTGTCTGAGGAGATTAGACAAAATGTAACAATGCCAGAGAGCATATCGGATGCTGATATGGAAATCGAAGCATTGGAAGATATTACAAGGTGTCTTGAATTAGAGAAAGATAGAATCGCCAAAAGCATTGAAGATATGAAAAAAATCAAGGATAATTTTGAAAATCAGTGTATTCAAACCTGTATTAATATTAAGACAGAACTTGACAGACTACCAAAATTGTCTAAGATATTTATGGATGGTGAAACTATTTCCATTATCAGTTTAAACATTCCTTATGTGAAACAGGAACAATACAAATTGAATATGGAAAAATATATTGATGAAACTGTGGATGTGGCAGATACATTGGCAACAGAGGCAGAAAAAGTTCGATATATCAAGAGTCAGCTTTCGTTTAAAAAGCTTTTTTCTGTAATTGTTACAGATATGAATGCTATTAAGTTAAATCTCTATAAAAGAGAGAGAATTAAGGAGCAAAGTAGATACCTTAAATACGAAGAGGCAGTGGGCAGTACAGGTCAGTCTCAGGGCATTTACATACAGTTCCTTATATCGGTTATCAATTATATTTCAAGTATTAACTCTCAAAATAGTGAGGGTGGAGGTTTGAAGAAAGTTATATTTATTGACAATCCTTTTGGAGCGGCAAAAGATATTTATATTTGGGAACCGATATTTAAGTTGCTTAAGACAAATAATGTGCAGTTGATAGTACCTGCAAGAGGCACAACTCCAGCGATTACAGGTAGATTCGATGTAAATTATATCTTGGGACAGAAACTAGTGGATGGTAAACAACAGACAGTGGTGGTAGATTATTGTAGTAATATTGATAATGATCAAATGGATTACACCACATTAACATATGAGCAAACAGCATTATTTTAGAGGTAAATAGTCTTGGATAAATATGAATTTAACATTAAAACAGAACAAATAAAAAAACTTATTAGAAAGAAAGAATATGTGGCAGCAGCACAGATCGCAGATACAATGGATTTTAGCAAAGTAAAAAACAATCCATTGCTGATTACAGTTGCAGATGTATACGAAGTTATCGGTGAATATGACAAGGCTAGGGATGTTCTAACATTGGCATATGAAAAAACACAATTAGGAAGACAAATTGCCTTCAGACTTGCAAGGATTTCTGTAAAGAGAAGGGATATAGAGGAAGCGGAAGAATATTATGAGGATTTTAAGACTGTGGCTCCTAGAGATGCTTCTAGATATATTCTTCAGTATGAGATTTCGAAATTAAAAGGTGAACCTGTAGAGAGCCAAATCGAGATTCTTGAGAAGTATGTGGAAGATGATATGGATGACAAGTGGACCTTTGAACTTGCCAAATTATACCATAAGGCTGGAAATGGAGATAGATGTGTGGAACTTTGTGACACTATTATCCTTTGGTTTAACGAAGGAAAATATGTGGACAAGGCTATGGAATTAAAGTTACTTCATGCACCTCTAACAAAGAGTCAGCAGCAAAAATATGATTCTAGATGGGCTGAGAAGGCCACAGATATTAATGTAAATGATATTAAAGTGAAAGAGGTATCAGTAGACAATAAGTATGATACCCATAATATTCAAGCAGAAATTGCTAAGAGTATGATTGAACTTTTAGGCAAAGAGAGTGAAAATGCAACATCTTTTGGAAGTGAAGGACAAAAGGAAGAGTCAATAAAGGAACAGTCCTCCAAAGAACAGCCTATTATTGAAATTGAAGAAGAGGAACAAATCGAGGGTCAGTTAACACTTGATGATATGCTTAATGGTTTATACAAACCCGAAGATACAGGCGAAATCAAAGTTGAAAATGACGAAGAAGAAGTAGAAAAGACAGATGAGGTTGCAAAGATGTTGGTAACTGATATTGATGAGGTGTTAGCTGATAGAGTTGCAAAGGAATCTGCTAGTGCAGAGGCGTCAAAGGTCACAGAGGCGGATTACGACTTATTAGATGAAGCCATAGAAGCTCTAAATGCTACTGATATGACGAGTGATGTTGAAACATTAGATGCTGTAGAAGCTATGGAATTAGTAAGTGACGAACCACAGGACGAAGATTCGCTTTTTGAAGATGCTGTTGAAGATGGGCTTATAGAGGATGCAGAGGAAGACTTTGTAAAAGAGCCTATAGAGGAAATATCAGAAGAAGACTTTGTAGAAGAGCCTATAGAGGATGCAGAGGAAGAATCTTATGAAGACAAGCCAACCAAGAGCTATACAGCAAGCTCTGATGCAAAAGAACTTATAAAGGAGTTTGTTGAACATTATGCCGGAGTAGAGGGATTGGACAAACAAATCATTATGGCATTCCATAGTCTACTTAAAAATGATGGAAGTGAAAATGATTTCCTCTATGTAATGGGTGATGTTAAGAGTGGCAAGACTACCCTCGCTATGGAAGTCATCAAACTTATTGGCAAGATAAGACAAAAGGATACAAAGAAAATTGCAAAAGTAAATGGACAATCATTAACAGAGAAGAATATTTCTACATTTGCAGGGAAACTAGGCGAGTGTGATGTTGTAATTGAAAAAGCAGCATCTATAAGCAAAGATCTTTTCCCTGAACTTATCAATATTCTTGAAAGTGACCAAATAAAGAGAGTTATAGTCTTTGAAGATGAAAAATCTGTTTCCGAACGATATATGGATGAAAATCCAGAAGTAGTAGAATATTTTAAAAATATTATAGTTTTAAAGCATAATAGAATTAGAGATTGGGCTAAAGTTGCAGTTGATTATGCAAATGAGCAAGGCTACGGAATTGATGAAATGGGAATGTTGGCATTGCATGCAAAAATTGATCAATTATATGCATTAACATTGGTTATTCATAAAAATCATGTCGAACAGTTAATTGATATTGCTATTGAACATGCAAGTAGAAAGACAATAGGCAGATTAGTGTCTGGATTGTTCAAGAAAAAAGATAAGGAAAATGTACTGACAGAGTCGGATTTTCTTGATGACTAAAGAGGTGAAAACGTCATGAACACAGTAATTAGAACAGTGAATATAGATGCTCCCGAAAAAGAATATCTGCGTGAAGCAGGTGAAATTCTAAGAAAGGGTGGTCTGGTGGCGTTTCCTACGGAGACTGTATATGGATTAGGTGGCAATGCGCTTGATGAAGATGCGGCAAAAAAAATATATGGCGCAAAAGGTAGACCCTCAGACAATCCATTGATTGTGCATATTCAGGAGGAATCCGAGCTTATATCGTTAGTAAAAACCATTCCACCAAAAGCTAAGAAGATGATGGAAGCTTTTTGGCCAGGACCATTGACGATGATATTTGAAAAGTCGGACAAAGTACCGCACGGAACCACGGGAGGACTGGAAACTGTAGCAGTGAGAATGCCCAATCATCCAGTGGCACTGGGAATGATAAAATCAGCAGGAGTGCCTATAGCCGCCCCTAGTGCTAACACATCGGGGCGACCTAGTCCTACACTTGCACAACATGTAGAAGAAGATTTAAGTGGAAAAATCGAGATGATATTAGATGGTGGTGCTGTAGGAATTGGAATCGAATCAACTATTTTGGATATGACTCAGGAAACACCTATGATACTTCGTCCAGGATATATTACAAAAGGTATGATAGAAAATATTATTGGTAAAGTCGAAGTAGACAAAGTGGTAGTGGCGAAATCTGTGGCTGAAATAGATGGCGGAAACTATAAACCAAAGGCTCCAGGGATGAAATATAAGCATTACGCACCAAAGGCTGATTTAATAATGTTTGAAGGACAGATAGACAGAGTAACGGATGCGATAAAGGCGATGGCAAAGGAGAAAATATCATCAGGATATAAGGTAGGAATAATCGCAACAGAGGAGACAAAAGCTAGGTATAATGCAGATATGGTCGTGTCTATTGGCACGAGGACATCAGAAGAAACTATTGCCCAAGGTCTATATAAAGTTCTAAGAGATTTTGATGAAACCGATGTAGATGTTATTTTAGGAGAAACATTCTATGAGGATGAATTGGGATGTGCTATAATGAACCGGTTGATAAAGGCAGCAGGATACAAACTAGTTCAAGTGGGGTAAATGATATGAGATACAGTAAAATTATTTTTGTTAGCCAGGACGATACATATAGGGGTCCGATTGCGGCAACTATACTGAAGCGAATTATAGGAAATAAAGAAATAAAGATTGAATCTCGAGGTATGGTGGTGTTATTTCCTGAACCTGCAAATGCAAAGGGGATAGAGGTAGCTAAGCGTCATGGATTAAATTTGGCGAGACACACAGCAAGACAATTATCCAATGTGGATTTTGGTGTGGATACACTAGTTCTAGCTATGACTGAGAGAAGCAAGCAAAAGATATATGATAAGTTTGTAAATGTTGTAAATGTGTATTCCATAAAAGAATTTATCGGAAGTACAGGTGATGTGGATATTCCTTATGGAAGGTCTATAGAAGAATACGAAGATAACTTTGTATTTATGGAAACATTGGTAAAAGAAGTAATAAAAAAAATAGAATCGCTATAAAGCGCATTTCAAGGAGGACAACTATGATAGCAATTGGATGTGACCAAGGTGGATACGAATTAAAATTAGAGATTATGAAGCATCTTGAAGAAAGAGGCTTTGAATATAAAGATTTCGGCAGCTATAGTACAGATTCTGTGGACTACCCTGAATATGGAAAGGCTGTTGCTCATGCGGTAGCAGGTGGAGAATGTGAAAAAGGAATTCTCATTTGTGGAACAGGCATTGGCATTTCTATAGCGGCTAATAAGGTAAAAGGTATAAGAGCTGCTTTGTGTACCGATTGTTTTATGGCAGAGGCTACAAGACTTCACAATGATGCAAATGTTCTTGCTATGGGAGGAAGAGTAATAGGCGCGGGATTGGCCCTTAAAATAGTAGATACATTTTTAGATACAGAATTTTCTAATGAGGCAAGACATAGTAGAAGAATCTCCCAGCTAGAGGATTGATGCACTTGGAGGGCGAAGAAATGACTGAAAAGAGAAAAGATTACATATCATGGGATGAATATTTTATGGGCGTAGCTATGCTTTCAGCTATGCGTTCAAAAGACCCAGGAACCCAAGTAGGAGCGTGTATAGTAAGCCCCGCAAATAAGATACTCTCTATGGGATACAATGGATTTCCAATAGGATGTAGTGATGATGAATTTCCTTGGAATAGAGAGGGCGAACCACTGCAAAATAAGTATTTTTACTCAACACATAGTGAACTAAACGCCATCCTTAACTATAGGGGTGGTTCGTTAGAAAAATGCAAAATATATGTTACACTGTTTCCCTGTAATGAATGTGCTAAAGCCATCATACAATCTGGAATAACGCAGATTGTATATGGATGTGACAAATATGCTGACACTCCAAGTGTAATGGCTAGCAAAAAGATGTTGGAATCAGCAGGAGTGAAGGTTACAGAATATCAGTATACAGGACGGGACATATCTATAAAAGTGTAGGAGTAAGGATAGATATGGAAACCAAATTATATAAAGGAGGAAAGATGGAAAATGCAACAATAATAAGAATGTGCGCAACAGTATATGGCTATCGCAATTATGCGCAAGGTGGCGGTACATATAAATATAAAGCATTATTTTATAAGCCAAATGAAAGAAAAATGAAATTAATGATACCTGAAGAAATAAGAGATAAAATAATTGGAAGTAACGAGTGTATATTTACAGTGGAAGCCTTCTACAAAGATGAAGAAACAAGAGTGAAAATAGACAAAAAACGTTCTAAAATCATTGACGTAGCAGTGGTTGGAGTGGATTTAACCAAAGAAGAATACGACATCTATGCGGAGGAAGAGAGAAATCGCCTTAAGCTGGTAGAAAAAAGTGGTGACATTAAGAAGAGAAAACGCCAAGTAGATTTCGCATCTAAAGTGGTTTATATGACTGTGAGTTTTGGGATTTTGCTTATGGCATTTTTAAATCATAAGGATTATAAGAATGATTTAATAAGATATGAGAAATTTGTTTTAACGGAAGGAGTGGTCACGGATCAAAGTAGTGATAGGGACTCTGATGGCCACGAACACTATGAAGTTTCTTTAGAATATACTGTAGATGATTCAAAAAGAAACATCAGAATTGAAGGATCAGGATGGGAATTAGGGCGGTTGCGGAAAGGTAAAAAGGCGAAGATGCTGTATAATCCAGAGAATCCACAAGAGGCATACTTGGCAGAAAAGATGAATGAGGCAGGCAGATATTTACCATACTCCCGAATTACAATGTATCATGTTGTAGTCCTCTATGTAGCGGCTGCAATTTTTTTGGCATTTGGATTTGCTATGGTGATTCCTAAAATAGTGCTAAGTGTAAAAAATCGTAAACTAAAGGCAGAAAATGATTTGTGGATGGGAAAAAACATTAAACAATCTTTTTATATTTAAATTGTCTGGAAAAATGGACAAAAAAATAGTGGGGTGTTATAATATAAGATAAATTTCCTATAAACAGGTGTAGGCAAATGCGTCCAGATATTCATGTTGAAGGATGTAGAAAGGACACTTTATGAAGTATAGAAAAGAAGTATTTAGAAGTCTTACACTAATTACACAGCTTGGTATTTCGGTTATGGTTCCATTATTTTTGTGTATTTTTGTAGGAGTTACGATTGATAAGTACTTCGGGACATCTACGACAGTGTGGTTCATGCTTATAGGAATGTTAGCTGGTGGAAGAAATGCATATATTTTAGCAAAAAGTGTACTTCACCAGAATGTAGAGGAAAGTAAGAAAAGGAAACGCCCATGAAGAATAGAATTTGGACCAGAAATCCTATGCTTGTCGATTTGATTATAGGAAATTTGTTTTTCCTTTTAATAGGCGAGATTATAATATTTCTGGTTTTTAAGGGAAGAATTCATGTTATGTTGGGATTTTTCGTGGGAGTGCTGGCATCAATAGCGATGGTTATTCATATGGCCGTATGTATTGATGATTCAGTACGAATGGACGAGCACACAGCACTAAAGCATATTAGGAAGACTTACTTTATTAGGGTAATTATCTTAGTTGTAGCATTTGTGTTTGTCTGGATTTTTGGGATAGGAGATCCCTACGCTATGGTAGTTGGCGTATTAGTATTAAAGTTGTCGGCGTATATTCAGCCGATTACTCATAGATTAACGTCTAAATTAAACAGAAAAGGACGGTGATAATGTGGGATATGAGATAGTGAATGCCTCACAGATATTGTTAGCTGCAGGTGAAAAGGAAGCAGATTTCTCCATTCATAATTGGGCCAAGTTCAACCTTTTTGGACAGACGCTTTATCTAACAACTACACACATAAGTCTTATTATCGTATCACTGGTTATTATCGTGTTTGCTTTAGTAGCAAGACAAAAGATAAATAAAGCGAGCGCAGAAGATACACCAGGGGTGATACAGAATATTTGTGAGTTGATTGTTAGCACAGTTGACAATATGGTTAAAGGCATCATGGGCGAAAATGGTAAGAGATTCAGAAACTGGATAGCTACCGTATTCGTATTCGCATTGCTATGTAACATTTCCGGATTGTTTGGTCTTAGACCACCTACAGCGGATTATGGTGTTACATTTTCAATGGGTGTTATCACATTTTGTATCATTCACTACAATGGTGTGAAAAAAAATAGCTATAGACATTTTACGAATCTATTTAAGCCGATTCCGCTATTATTCCCTATCAACCTTATAGGTGAAATAGCAGTACCATTATCTCTCTCTTTACGTTTGTTTGGTAATGTTTTATCTGGTACAGTTATGATGGGACTTATTTATGGTTTGTTGTCACCACCAATAACGACAGGTATTCCGGCGGTATTACATGTATATTTTGATATCTTTTCCGGTTGTATCCAAGCATACGTATTCTGTATGTTAACAATGGTTTATGTTAACGACAAGATTGCAGATTAATAATCATCATTAAGACGAAATTAGGAGGATTTAAAACATGAACGGACAGGATTTTATTAGCGCAATGTCAGCAGTTGGCGCAGGTTTAGCAATGATAGCAGGTATCGGACCTGGTATTGGTCAAGGATATGCAGCAGGTCAGGCAGCAGCAGCTGTAGGACGTAATCCAGGTGCAAAATCAGATATTACATCTACTATGCTTTTAGGACAGGCCGTTGCCGAGACAACAGGTCTTTATGGTTTTGCTGTAGCCATCATTTTAATGTTTCTTAAGCCTTTCAACTAAAGTAAGGTGATTTTGAATTTACGATAAAATTGAAAGGAGGCGAAACCTTGGGCACAATTAGTAATTTATTTGGGTCAGTACTTGCTGATGCAGCTACGCAAGTAGCTAGTGAAGATTATGGAACTAGAATATTTGGATTAGATGCACAGTTGATATTTGATGCAGCTGTATTGGCCGTTAATATATTTATACTTTTTATTTTACTTTCTTATATTCTCTTTAATCCTGTAAGAAAGATGTTGGAAAAGAGACAAGAAAAGATTACACAAGATAGAGAAAGTGCAATCTCGGATAAAGAAGATGCAAAGACCTTGAAAGAAGAATATGAAGTGAAACTTAAAGGCGTTGATAAAGAAGTAGAAGTTATTCTTGCCAATGCTAGAAAGAAAGCAATGGCAAATGAAGAAAAAATCATTGCCGAAGCCAAGGAAGAAGCAGCTAGAATTATCGCCCATGCTCACCAAGAGGCTGAACTGGAAAAACAAAAAGCAACTGATGAAGTGAAGAAGGAGATTATTTTAGTATCCACTCTTATGGCAAACAAGGTATTAGCAGCGTCTATAGATGCCGAGGCTCAGGAGAGACTTATTAATGAAACTTTAGGAGAGATAGGTGATAGAACATGGCTAAGCTAGTAGATAAAACTTATGGCGACGCATTGTTTGAACTTGCTCTTGAAAATCAAAATATAGATACTTACTTTGAGGAATCAAAGGCGGTTTTACAGATTCTAAAAGAAAATGATGAATTGTTGAAACTCCTCCAACATCCAAAGATTGTCAAGTCTGAAAAAGAACATATCATTGAAAATATATTCAAGGGTAGAATTTCGGAAGATATGACTGGATTTCTGGTACTTATGTTAAAGAAGGAGAGACAGGCATTTTTGATACAGACATTGGAATACTTTGTAAACAAAGTTAAGGGCTATAAAAAGATTGGCATTGCTTATGTAACAACAGCAGTTGAACTTAGCGAAGCAAAGAAAAAAGAAGTGGAATTAAAGCTTATAGCTACTACAGAATATGTAGAGTTTGAGATGAATTACAATGTAGATAAGAGTATCATTGGTGGTATGATTATCCGCATTGGCGACAGAGTTGTAGATAGTAGTATTAGTACAAAGATTAGTAATATATCTAAGGATTTATACAATATCCAGCTCGCATAAAATCAACGTAAAGAAGGTGGGTTAGCTCCATGAATTTAAGACCTGAAGAGATTAGTTCGGTTATTAAAGAACAGATAAAGAATTATTCTACCAAGCTTGAAGTATCAGACATAGGTACAGTAATTCAGGTTGCCGATGGTATTGCCAGAGTCCATGGACTTGAAAATGCAATGCAAGGTGAGCTGCTTGAATTTCCAGGCGAAGTATTGGGCATGGTACTTAACTTAGAAGAAGATAACGTTGGTGCTGTATTATTAGGTGATCATTCAAACATAAATGAAGGTGACACAGTAAAGACAACTGGTAGAGTTGTTGAAGTCCCTGTCGGTGATGAGATGACTGGTCGTGTAGTTAACGCACTTGGACAGCCTATAGATGGTAAAGGTCCTATCAACGCTAAGAAGTATCGCCAAATTGAAAGAGTTGCATCTGGTGTTATCTCAAGAAAATCAGTAGATACACCGTTACAGACAGGTATTAAAGCTATCGATGCCATGGTTCCGATTGGAAGAGGACAAAGAGAGCTGATTATTGGTGACAGACAGACAGGTAAAACTGCTATTGCCATTGATACCATTATTAATCAGAAGGGACAGGGTGTGAATTGTATCTATGTTGCAATAGGACAAAAAGCATCAACTATCGCTTCAATTGTTAATACATTAGAAGAATTTGGTGCTATGGATTACACCACAGTTGTTGCATCAACAGCTAGTGAGCTTGCACCACTTCAATATATTTCACCATATTCGGGATGTGCGATCGGTGAGGAATGGATGGAACAGGGTAAAGATGTTCTTGTTGTGTATGATGATTTAAGTAAGCATGCAACAGCATATCGTACACTTTCTTTACTACTCCGTAGACCACCAGGTCGAGAGGCATATCCAGGTGATGTTTTCTATCTTCATTCAAGACTACTTGAGAGAGCAGCTAGACTTTCAGATGAGTTAGGTGGAGGTTCACTTACAGCTCTTCCTATCATTGAAACTCAGGCAGGTGATGTTTCAGCATATATCCCAACCAATGTTATTTCTATTACCGATGGTCAGATTTATCTTGAAACAGAGATGTTTAATGCTGGTTTTAGACCTGCTGTTAATGCTGGACTTTCAGTATCTAGAGTTGGTGGCGCGGCACAGATTAAGGCTATTAAAAAACTTGCTGCCCCTATCAGAGTTGAACTTGCACAGTACAGAGAATTGGCTGCATTTGCACAGTTTGGTTCAGAACTTGATGCTGCTACAAAGGAAAAACTCGATCAAGGTGTTAGAATTAAAGAAGTTTTAAAACAGACACAATATAAACCAATGCCTGTTGAATTCCAGGTTATCATTATTTATGCTGCTACAAAGAAATATTTACTTGATGTTGCAGTAGAAGATGTTTTAGATTTCCAGGATAAACTTTTTGAGCATATAAAAACAAAATATCCAGAAGTACCCGAGAGTATTAAGACTACTAAGGAACTTCTACCAGAGATAGAAGAGAAGCTTGTACAAGCGATTCAGGAAGTTAAAGCAGAATAAAAAGGACGGTGAACAATCATGGCGTCAATGAGAGATATTCAGAGACGAAAAGTAAGTATTGAAAGCACAGGTCAGATTGCAAAAGCCATGAAGTTAGTTTCCACTGTTAAGCTGCAAAAGGCAAGAGGTAGAGCAGAGTCATCAAAACCATATTTTAGTGGAATGTATAATACTGTATCTGCTGTGCTTGCCCGTTCAGGAAATATAAATCACAGATTTTTACAAAACCATCCAGACAAGAAGAGAGCAGTTATTGTGATAACTTCAAACAGAGGTCTTGCAGGTGGTTACAATTCCAATATCGTGAAGCTATTGACCAAGGATGAAGAATATTCTTCAGACAAGGTGGTGCTTTACACAGTCGGACGTAAAGGTAAAGATTCCCTTGCATCAAATGGATATGAGGTGAAGAAGGACTATTCAGACATTATTGATGAGCCATTGTACTCAGATGCCATGAATATTTCGGCAGAACTTTTACGCGACTTTGCGAATGGTGAAATCGGTGAAATATATATGGCATATACAGTATTTAAAAACACTGTTAGTCATATTCCAACGATGCAAAAGCTGCTTCCTGTATCTGTAGAAGACTATGAATTATCTGAGGAGGAAAAATTGGTTCCTATGAATTATGAGCCAGGTGAGGAGGAAGTTTTAGACCTCATCATTCCTAAATATATCAGCAGTCTTATATATGGTGCACTGGTTGAAGCAGTAGCTAGTGAAAACGGTGCAAGAATGGCAGCTATGGATTCTGCAACTTCAAACGCAGAAGAGATGATTTCTGAATTATCATTACTCTATAATAGAGCAAGGCAAAGTTCAATTACACAGGAACTTACAGAAATTATTGCGGGTGCAGAAGCGATAGACTAACATGTGCTAAAAATTAAACATAAGGAGTGACAATGATGGCAAAAAAAAATATTGGTAAAATCACTCAGATTGTCGGTGCTGTATTGGATATTAAGTTCAGTGAAGGTAAACTTCCTGAAATTTTAGAAGCTATAAATATTTATCGTGGAGATGAAAAACTTGTAGTAGAGGTATCGCAGCATATAGGTGATGATACTGTAAGATGTATCGCAATGGGACCAACAGATGGACTTAAGAGAGATATGGATGCTGAGGCTACTGGAGCACCAATTTCAGTTCCTGTTGGTGAAAATACTCTGGGACGTATGTTCAACGTCTTGGGAAACCCTATCGATAACAAGCCACAGGCAGAAGGTGTAGAATATTACCCTATCCATAGAAAAGCCCCTGCTTTTAAAGAACAATCAACAAAGTCAGAGATACTTGAGACTGGTATTAAGGTAGTAGATCTTCTTTGTCCTTACCAAAAAGGTGGAAAGATTGGTCTTTTTGGAGGAGCTGGTGTTGGTAAGACAGTTCTTATTCAGGAACTTATTCGAAACATCGCTACAGAACATGGTGGATATTCAGTATTTACTGGTGTTGGTGAAAGAACTAGAGAAGGTAACGACTTGTACCATGAGATGATGGAATCAGGCGTTATAAATAAAACTACAATGGTATTTGGTCAGATGAACGAGCCACCAGGAGCCAGAATGAGAGTTGGTCTTACAGGTCTTACAATGGCAGAATATTTTAGAGATAAGGGTGGAAAGGATGTTCTCCTTTTCATCGATAACATTTTTAGATTTACACAAGCGGGTTCAGAGGTTTCAGCGTTGCTAGGACGTATGCCTTCAGCGGTTGGTTATCAGCCAACATTGCAGACAGAGATGGGTGCTCTTCAAGAGAGAATTACATCTACAAAGGATGGTTCTATTACATCGGTTCAAGCTGTTTATGTTCCAGCCGACGACCTTACAGATCCAGCGCCAGCAACTACATTTGCACATTTGGATGCAACTACAGTATTATCCCGTTCTATTGTAGAACTGGGTATTTATCCTGCGGTTGATCCACTTGAGTCTACATCAAGACTTCTTGATCCTAAGATTGTTGGTGAAGAGCATTACAAAGTAGCACGTGGTGTTCAGGAGATTCTACAGAAGTACAAAGAACTTCAGGATATTATTGCTATTCTTGGTATGGATGAATTGTCTGAGTCAGATAAGTTAGTTGTAGCAAGAGCAAGAAAGGTTCAAAGATTTTTATCACAGCCATTCTTCGTAGCAGGTCAGTTTACTGGTCTTGAGGGAAGATATGTTCCTATTGCTGAGACAGTTCAAAGTTTTAAAGAGATTCTTGAAGGTAAATATGATGATATCCCAGAGGGTCACTTCTTGAACTGTGGTAGTATCGAAGATGTACTTGCAAAAGTTAAGTAGATACCTGTTAGCTTTTTAGCGGAATGGAGATAATATGGCAGAGGAAAGGTTGTTTGAAGTGGAGATAATCTCGCCTGAAAGAGTTTTATATACAGGTAGTGTAAACTTTGTAGAATTAACTACAAGCGAAGGTGAAATTGGTGTTTATAAAAACCATATCCCTATGACAAGTGTATTGGAACCAGGAGTGGTTATCCTTCATGAAGAAGATGAAATAAAAAGAGCTGCAGTTTATTCAGGTTTTGTAGTCATTCTCAAAGATAAGGTTAAGATTATGGCTGAGGTTGCTGAATGGCCTGATGAAATAGATAAAAATCGTGCAGAAGAAGCTAGAATTCGTGCCGAGAGACGTCTGAAAGAAGGCGGATCTGGTGTAAATATGGCAAGAGCGGAAGCCGCCTTGAAACGTTCAATTTTAAGACTGAGTCTTAAAGAAAACAAATAGGTATAATATAAATATAATACCTATATTATTAAAAGGTGACTTAGGTCACCTTTTATTGGAGAAAAGATGGATAATAATTTCAAAGATGAAAAACAACAAATAGATGAAAGCAAGTACATAGTGAAAAAACCAGAGTGGGATAGGAATCAAAGTGGTAGCGATGGATATAGCAATATATCAGGTATGTATTCGCAGCAGGCTAGTAAGCAAGACGCAGGCGGACAGCAAAACCTAAACGGAGCACAGGGTCAAAGTCCATATGGTGGTCAAAATCCAGGTGTGCGTCCTAATCCATACGGGGCACAAAGCCAAAACCCATATGGAACTACCCAAAACCCATATGGTGGTCAAAATCCAGGTGTGCGTCCAAACCCATATGGAGCACAAAGCCAAAGCCCATACGGATCTGCTCAGAACCCATATGGAAGTCAACGCCCGAATCCATACGGGACACAAAGTCCATATGGAGATCAAAATCAAGGCAGTGAATATTATCCACGGCCAATTTATGCATCACAGTGGGATATGCAAGAGAGACAACGTAAAGAAAAGCGTAGCTTAATTATTGCTCTTTCGTGCGTATTCGGCATTTTCTTTTTGATTATTGGATTGTTCATTGGAATTAAAGCTATAATAGATGTTAGAGCAGGAGCAAATGCAAGTGAGCTAGAACTATCAATAGAGGACATCTATGGTGTTGAGATAAGAGTTAAACATGATGCAGATGTAACAGAGCTAGGTTTTAATATTGAAAGCTATGAGGCTGATAAGGGCATTGAAAATGCTCTGGAGGCAATACAAGAGGTTTTGGAACGACTACCAGAAGATTTTCTCGAAGAGGTTATGGAAGGATATAGGCATGGAAGATATCTGGAAATAAATGTTACTGGTGATATGATAGCAGATGGCAGAGATATTGTTGGATTGACAACCTACGAGGAAAACAAGGATGTAATTCGTGTAACAGCTTCAGTTTATTCATGGGATCAATTTAAGGCAACATTTGCACACGAATTATTCCATGTTATTGACTTTGAAATGAATCAATTTGATATGAATGATTCTGTTTATAGTAAGTGGAAAAATCACAATCCTAGAGGGTTTACATACTCGAAAGACGAGGGAATGGACAGTCAATATACATATGCCGGAGAATATGATTTAAGCGAGGTCTACTTTGTATCTGAATATTCAAAGGAATCTATAAGTGAAGACAGAGCGGAACTTTTTAGCTGGTTACTATCAACGGATGAGGGTAGCAGGCTTTCAGATTCTTATGCAAGTAATCACGTCAGAAGCAAGGCAGAGCTTTTATATGAAGAGTTAAGAAGTAATTTTAGCAGTGTTGTCGGTGAAGAAGTTTATTGGGAACAATGGTATAATTAATTGAATAAAACCTCCAGAATAGGAAATAATTTTTTATTTTGGAGGTTTTTTATTATGAAAAAAAGAGTAGTAGTGGTAATGAGCATGGCCTGGGCAATAGCATTAGTCGTAATGGTCATAAAGTATAATCATGAGGAAGATCCTAGTGGGGTTTGGGATATGCAGAAAGATAAAGGGATATTGCTAAAAAGTATTGTAGTTTTCCCCTAAAACATTTATCATATCAAGGTAAGATAAAATATTGCAGATATTCCAAGGAGAATTGATGGATAAATTAAGAGAACTATTATATGAAATAAGCCCGGACGGTTTAATTATGGCCGTCCTTAGTGATAAAAAGAAAACTGATAGTGAAATAACAAAAGTAAAGATTCGTCCGATTGTATTGAAAAATAAAAAGGTATTTCAGATAACGGAATACATTGAAAAAAAAGTAATTCATACTAATAAGTCGTGGGCAGAGACTTGTGAATACATAATAACAAATATGGAAGTATATTTTAAACAGTGTGCTATTGATGCTACTTCTAGCCAGTATTCAATATTAGTTAGCAAAAAAGGTCGGGTTACGGTTAAGGGAAAAAAGATTGTCCCTAAGATTCAATCAATGATGCATAATAGAGCTAAAAATTATATTCTGAAAGAAGGAATACCAGTTGATTTTCTTGTAGAATTGGGCGTTATGAATTCGGAAGGATTTGTAATTAAGGCTAAATATGATAAATTTAGGCAAATCAACAGGTTTCTCGAATTCGTGAACGATATTATTCCAAGACTTGATAAAGAAAAAGAATTGACAATTATTGATTTTGGATGTGGCAAGTCTTATTTAACCTTTGCTATTTACTATTTACTAAAGAAAATGAAAGGTCTTAGTGTCAATATTATTGGATTAGACTTAAAGGAAGATGTTATAGATAAATGTAATACTCTGGCGAGAAAGTTGGACTATAAAGGATTAACTTTTCTAAAAGGAGATATCGAGGGCTATAACGATCAGACAAGTGTTGATATGGTTGTTACATTACATGCATGTGATACAGCTACGGATTATGCGCTTCAAAAGGCAGTTAAATGGGATGCTTCCGTGATTTTGTCTGTTCCATGCTGCCAACATGAGATAAATGGTCAGATAGAAAACCAATTACTTTCACCACTTCTTAAGTATGGTATACTAAAGGAAAGAATATCCGCGCTTTTGACCGATGCCGTTAGGGCGGAGGCTTTAGAGGAAGCGGGATATGATACCCAGATTTTAGAATTTATAGATATGGAGCATACTCCAAAGAACTTGTTAATCAGAGCTTGCAAGCGAAAGAATGGAATTGTACAGGAGAATAAGGAATTGTCGAAGATGGCAGAAGAATTAAAAATATCTCCAACAATACTTTCGCTCCTTAGGAAATCATTATGAAGAAAATACTTATAAAAGCAGCGGTATTGATAGCTATATTTATTTTAGCTATTGCAATGCATTTTGTTATAACTAATAAAAGAGAAAAAGTAGATGAAGAAGTAATGCAGACAGCGTCACTTCCGATAGTATCGATGATGTATGACGATATTGTTGTGAATACTATTCATGGCTACACTATTTCCATGGATGCAAGATATATGAGAGACTGCATTACTCCTGTGGAATCAGATAGAACATTGTCTATGAACATAAATATCTATGACAATGTTATTGCAGGCATTTCTTATGAGTTAAGAAGCTTGGACACAGAGAGACTTATTGAAAAAACCAATGTTCCCGACTACTCGGTAGCAGGGGATAGTGCAAAGACTACCCTAAATCTTTCATCAATGATGGAAGAAAATGAAGAATATCTGCTTATTTTGAAGATTGTTACGGAAAAACACGGTGAAATAAATTATTATACAAGGGTTATCAATCAAAGTGCAGCAAATATCGCAAATCATATTGAATTTGTGTCGGGATTTAGTAAAGGTATATTAAATGATGATACTGCTAAAGAATATATGCCATATTTAGAGCCATCATCACAAAGTGATAATACAAATCTTGCCAAAGTAAATCTTTACTCTAGTTATAGCAATGTGACCTGGGGAGATTTAGAAGTTGAGCGTGTCACAGAACCTATTATTACTATCAAGGAAATCTTAGGAGATGTGGGATGTTATGAACTTAGATACAAGGTTAGGGCTAAAAATGGATTCGATATTTATCAGTACTACAATGTTACTGAATATTTTCGTGTTCGTGAAGGCATAAATGTAATGTATATGTACGTGTATGAGAGAAATATGGAACAAATATTTGAATGTAATACGCAAAGTGTATCATCTACAAGAATAAATCTAGGTTTGGATTCTGATTTGACAGTGGAAACAAGCTGGAGTCCTACGGGTTCTTATATGACATTTGTTAAAGAAAGAAACCTGTGGCTTATGGATATGAATAAGAACGAGATGATTTCGATTATGTCTTTTGAAAGTGGCAGTGACAGAGATGTGCGAGATGTATTCAATGAAAACAATATTGAGATAGTGTCCACAGATAAGTCAGGCGATGTGCTTTTCCTTGTTTATGGATATATGAATAAAGGTGAGCATGAGGGCGAAGTTGGAATAGCACTGTATCAATACAAATATGAAACCAATATTGTAGAAGAATTAGTTTTTGTAATTACAGATAAACCTTACCATATATTAAAAGGTTCAGTAGGAAAATTTGCATACATTACAGAGGATGGACTCATTTATCTTATGGTTGAGGACAGCATTTATACCATTACTACGGATAGCAATGAGTATGTTCAGTTGGTCAATAATTTGCAGAGTGGTAACTTTATTATAAACAGTGAAAATAATATTGTGGCGTGGCATGAAAACGGCTCAGTATATTCGGCAAATAGCATTAGAGTAATTGACGTTGAGGCTGGAGAGGATTATAAAATCACTGTGGATGAAGGTGATTATGTTAAAGTCATAGGATTTATCGGCGATGATTTGGTATATGGCGTGGCCCATAGTGCAGATGTATATACTGATGATTTGGGAAAAATAGTATTTCCGATGTATGAGCTCCGAGTGGATTTGTATGATAGTAAAGAAGAGGAAACATACTCAAAGGAAGGCATTTACATCAAGGAAGTTACCATAGAAAAAAACATGTTGAATATGAAGAGACTTGTAAAAAATGGTGGTGTTTTTGAAGAAACTTCCGATGACCAGTTGATTAATAAAATAAGCGAAAAGACAGCTACTGTTGGACAAAGTACCATTGTTACAGATTTAAAGAAGACGGAACTTATATTAGAGTTGGCTTACACAATAACCAGTAATAATGATTTATCTAGCAAATCTCCAGAGAAAATCAACTTTGTCAGTGCAAATGACATTGGCAAGGAGGATACAGAAATTGCAGATAGCAACTTCTATGTATACGGAAACGGAAAGATGCTTTTAGCTACTCAAAGTGTGACAGCAGCTATCAATATGGCAAGTGAGCAGTATGGTGTAGTTGTAGATGGAAATGGACATTATGTATGGGCCAGAGTATCTAAGCTTGATAATAAAGTAGTAGCGTCAGCAACCGAGGCTGCATCACCTAATTATGCATCTATTGGCAAAATTTTTGAAAATGTGAACATAAAAGTCTTAGATGTATCAGGAATAGATATTCAAGACATTCTCTATTATACAACAAAGGATATTCCTGTTCTGACTTTTATGCAAGACTACGGTGTAGTGGCAATATCTGGATATAGCGGATACATGGGAGTGGTTGACACAGTATACTTTAGAAATAGCGGAGGCGAGAGCTTTAATCTGACTATAAATGCTGCAAGGAAGGCAATAGAAGAATCTGGACACAGATATATTGCTGTGCTAGAACAATAGAATACACTTCACAAAGTATTAACTGGAAATAATATAGATATGTGGTAAAATTAGACTGTATATAACAATAAAATAGGAGATTATCCTGCACTGGCAGGGTGGTAATTATATGGAAAAAGAAAGTAAGATTAAAAAAGTTAAAAAGAAAAAAACAAGAAAGAAAATAGATAAAAAAGCTACACTAAAGCAATTGCTAGTCTCATTGTGTATGCTGCTATTATTTGGATTCATTGGTTTTGTAATGGCTCTTAATTCAGTTTATGGTAATTCTGAGATATATGTGCAAAGAGCTTATGAAAATATTGCTGGTGGAAACTGGAATCAGTTATTTAACATGGTGGATATAGAAGAAAGTGACTATGTTAATGCATCAGTGTTTGCAAATGTTATGACCAATAGATTTTCAAATATAGATATGTCTTCTATTAAGCAGTTAGAGAGCAAAGAAGAAGGGGATACGATCAAGTTATTAGTCTCATATCGACTACTTGAAAGTGCTGATAACCCAGTAGGTGTGGATGAAGATACACCAGAGGCAGAAACTCCATCAGAAGGGGAGACACCGGCAGAGGGAGAAATTCCATCAGAAGACGAGACCCCAGCGGAGGGAGAAACCCCAGCGGAGGGAGAGACTCCATCAGAAAATGAGACTCCCACAGGCGAAGAAATTCCACAAGAGGTAATTCCAGAAACTAAAATTATGGAGTTTACATTCAAAACATCGGATGAAAAAAAATACGTGGTATTTCCTGTTTGGAAGATGGATATTTCTGATATGATAGTGGAGAATGTTAAGATTACAGCTCCATACGGTTTTGAAGCAAAAGTGGATGGTCTGGATATTACGGATTGTGAACGTTCATATCTTCCATCTATAGATATGATGCAATACACCCTTGATACTACGCTGGCGGGAACTCATGCATTAGTGTGCCAAAAGGCAGGTATGCAGGATATTACAGAGTACATAACCTTGGAAAAAGACGGCTCAGAATATGCAGTGGCGAAGGAACGTGTGATTATGGAGAGGATAATAGGTGAGGGTGCGGCTGATATTGTGTTTGGCCTCTATCAGGCAGGACTTGAAGGAACTGGAATAGAGAGATTAACAGCGTACTTTAGTGAAGAGGGCGTTGAACAGTTACAGAATGTTTATAATGAATTATATGCGGACATTAATCAAGAAGATGGAGCATATTTAAAGATAATAGAAGATGTAGAATATGATATTTCCCTTGAAAATGGTGAAATTGGTAAGGGAGTGGATGCAGTGGTTCATTTTACGTGTACTTTCTGGGCGAAAACACCAAGAAATGCTATATCAGGAATAAGGAAAGACTATGAGGGAAAAGCAGAGGACTCAGTAACTATCCATTATAAAGAAACAGGTTCAGGACTTATTGCTACCTCTATAGATTTTAAGTGTATAAAATATCGACAGGACTAAATTTGTGAAAGAAAAGGTTTAAATTATGGCAAAACAGCATTGGAAACCAGGAAATATGCTCTATCCAGTACCAGTTGTAATGGTTAGTTGCAAAAGACCAGCAGAAAAACCTAATATAATAACAACAGCATGGTGTGGAACTATATGTTCTTCACCCGCAATGGCATATATTTCTGTGAGAAAAGAGAGATACTCTTACGATATTATTAAAGAAACTGGAGAATTTGTCATAAACCTTGTTACAAAGGATCTTGTAAAAGCTACAGATTTTTGCGGTGTTCGTTCAGGAAGAGATGTTGATAAATATAAAGAAATGAACTTAACTCCACTTGAATCGGAGAATATTCTGGCTCCTGGCATTGAGGAAAGTCCAGTGAATTTAGAATGTAAGGTGGTTAATGTTATACCTCTTGGAAGCCATGATATGTTTTTGGCAGAAGTAGTGGGTGTTACGATTGATGATAAATATATGGACGAAACAGGTAAATTCCATCTTAATAGTTCTAATTTGGTTGCTTATTCCCACGGGGAATATTTGGAATTAGGTGAAAAAATTGGAACTTTTGGATATTCAGTACGAAAGAAAGCTAAAAAGGGAAAGAATAAAGCATAAAGGTGGTGGAAAATATGAAAATAAGTTCTATGTATATTGTCAACTTTAAATCCATTAAAAAGATGGAGATTCTAGATATTGACAATGCATTTATCCTAGTAGGAAAAAACAGTACTGGTAAAAGTGCAGTAGTGGATGCAGTGAGGGCTATAACTGGAAATTATGAGATTCACAAAGAGCATTTTAAAAATCCCGAGTATAATATCGAGATAGGCATAACTTTGGAGTTGTCAATTGCGGCTTTGGAGCAGATGAATGAATGGGGGCTGGTTTCAAAAGAACGAGGCTATGACAAGTGGGAAGAAGAATTTATGGAGAAATTCCCTACTTTTAAGAACAATCAAATCAAGATTGTTTATGTCGTAACCCCTGAATTGAAAACCCGGTACGTAGATGAGTTTGGCGTGAAAAACCCATTTATACCAGAAATTTTACCAAAGCTCTATTACATTGATCATACTAGAAATCTTGAGGAATTTCAGAATGGTCTATTAAATGTACAACACGATGAGGAATTGTTGTCCATTAGGGAAAATACTTGCTTGTTCGATAAATCTAGAAAATGTAGTCAATGTTTTAGATGTATTGACAGCATTGATAGTAAAAAAGGTGAAGAACTTACTATCCATGAGACTACAAGGCTGATGGAATACAAGCTATTTAAACTCAATCTAGATAATTTTGCAGAAACAGTTAATAAATATTTGCTAAAGAATGGTTCTATTTCAAAGACAGTGAATTTTGAGATAGACTTGAATCTACGCAACCTATTTAAAATTAATACTGTTATTTCTAATGATAGAAGTGGTGAGAAAGAGACGGTTGGCAATCTAAGCTCGGGTACGAAGAGTATATATCTGCTTTCACTTATTGAAGCATATATAGAAGAAAAAAGCAGAGTGCATAGCCTGATTATGATTGAAGATCCAGAAATATTTTTACATCCACAATTGCAGAAAGTGGCTAGTGAGATTCTATACAGATTATCGAAAAAGAACCAGGTTATTTTTTCTACGTATTCACCAAATATGATATTTAACTTTTCATCTAGACAGATAAAGCAGATTGTTTTAGATGAAAATTTCGATACAGATGTGGTGGAAAATACAGATATTGACGTAATACTTGACGATTTAGGATATACAGCCAACGATTTAATGAATGTAAGTTTTGTATTTATTGTAGAGGGTAAACAGGATAGAAATAGACTTCCGATCTTACTAGAAAAGTATTATTCAGAAATGAGAAATGAAGATGGAAAACTCAACCGAATCTCTATTGTGCCCACCAATAGCTGTACAAATATTAAGACATATGCTAACTTAAAATATATAAACAAATTGTATTTAAAAGATCAGTTCTTAATGATTAGGGATAGTGATGGGAAAAATCCTAAGTACTTAGTGAAGCAACTTTGTAGCTACTATAAGCAGCGTTCCAAGGAGGATGTGGATAACTTGCCAAATGTTACACCTAAAAATGTACTTGTGCTAAAGTATTATTCATTTGAAAATTATTTCCTTGACCCCAAGGTTATGGCTAAGATTGGGGTTATAAAAACAGAGGAAGAATTTTATAGAACGCTGTACCAAAAGTATAGAGACTCTCTATACAAACTACCAAGCTTTAGGCGTTTAATCAGAACCAAAAATATTAGAATAAACAATAGCAAGGATGTACGGACATATATAGAAGATATAAAGATACATGTTCGTGGACACAATCTTTTTGATATTTTTTATGGAAAGCACCGTAACAATGAAGAAGAGATAATTAAAAAATATATTGAAGTTGCACCACGGGATAATTTCAAGGATATTCTAGATACCATAGATTCATTTGTGTATTTTGAGAATAGGAAGAAAACAGAAGAAACTATATAAAAAGACTCCCGTTCTATATAAAAAAATAGGTTGTAAACTTTACTTTGGAGTAAAGCTTACAACCTATTTTTAAAAAATCTATTCCTTTGAAATCTTTTTTTCAATTAAACTCTCGCTTTTAGTAACTTTATATAACTTGAAATATTCATTTAGGTAAACTACAAACGACAGTGCCATAAACGCTAGAACAGCACCGATAAGTGTAAATACCAGCTTGTCTGTCAGCCAGTCCATAGGGAAAGCAATAATCATAAGCATTGATACATCTAAAACTACTGTACATAATTTACCGCACCATATAGCACCATCTAAATTCTTGCCTTTGTGATATATAAATAAACCAACAACTAATAAAATTGACTCTTTAACAACGAAAACAATAACGAGGATTATTATCCAAGGAACTTTAATTATAGATACAGTAAGCATGGCAAATTGCATAAGCTTATCTGCAACAGGGTCAATGAACTTGCCCCAATCAGAAATCATATCAAACTTTCTTGCAATCCAACCATCTACAATATCTGTTATAGAAGCAATAATAGCAACTAAGGCAGATTGCCAATACCATTCCTGTAAAAACACCCATATGAAAATAGGAACTAGAAGGATGCGGATGTAGCAAAGTATATTGGGAATTGTAAATAAATCTTCTTTTTTGGGTTTAGCTCTCATAATGTACCTCTTTGTTTGGGATTATTTGACAGGAAGTGGAAATACCTAAAACTCTAAGTATTAAAAATATAAATATCAAACAAAGTCGATTATATAGTGTTTTAAATAAAAAGTCAACGTAAGCGGGCTTAGGAATGGTAAAGAAAAGTGAGTAAATTTATAAAATTATAGAAAATGAAAAAAATGTGATATAATTGGTTTCGTGAAAAAGCATATGAAAAAATATAAATAAAAATATAATGAAAGAAGTATCAATACTATGGAAAAATTAGGAAGAAATGATGTATGTTGGTGTGGAAGCGGCAAGAAATATAAGAAGTGTCATTGTAACATAGATGAAAAAATAGTGGAATTTAAGAATAAAGGGGCAGAAGTGCCAGCCAGAAACTTACTTAAAACTCCCCAGCAAATTCAAGGAATTAAGGAAAGTTGCAAGATTAATATTGCAGTTCTAGATTACGTCGGGGAACATATAAAAGCAGGTGTTTCTACAGAAGATATAAATAGATGGGTATATGAGGAAACCACTGGCCGCGGGGCGATTCCTGCACCTCTAAATTACGAGGGATTTCCAAAGAGCGTATGTACTTCTGTAAATAATCAAGTATGTCATGGGATCCCATCAGCGGATGTTGTACTTAAAGATGGAGATATTATTAACGTAGATGTTTCTACAATTTTGAATGGATATTTCTCAGATTCCTCTCGTATGTATTGTATAGGGGAGGTATCTCCAGAGAAAAAAAGACTTGTGGATGTGACGAAAGAAAGTATTAAAGTCGGATTAGATCAGGTCAAGCCGTGGGGATTTCTGGGTGATATGGGACAAGCTATAAATGATTTTGCCAAAGAAAATGGTTATACAGTAGTAAAGGAGATTGGCGGACATGGAGTGGGTTTGGAGTTTCACGAGGCCCCATGGGTAAGCTATGTATCTAAAAAGGGCACAGAAATGTTAATGGTTCCGGGAATGATATTCACTATAGAGCCAATGATAAATATGGGAGCGTCAGATATTTATATAGATGATGAAAACGATTGGGAGGTTTATACTGTGGATGGACAACCATCAGCCCAGTGGGAGATCCAAGTGTTGGTGACAGAAGCAGGATATGAGATACTGGCATACTAAATAAAGATTAACTTATAGATAAAAATAAAAAACAAAACTTGTAACCCATTATGAGGTGTTATATAATACTTTTTGGAAAAAGCGAGGTAATAAAATGGATAATATCATTTTAATTGGAATGCCTGGAGTGGGAAAAAGCACAGCGGGCGTTATTTTAGCGAAAATACTTGGATACCAATTTATAGATGCGGATATACTCATTCAACAAGAGGAAGGAAAACTTTTAAAAGAAATTATAGCTGAAGTTGGTGTTGAAGGCTTTATTCAAGTGGAGAATAGGGTTAATAGCCAAATCCAATGTGAGAGGTCAGTTGTTGCAACTGGAGGAAGCGTGGTTTATGGCAAAGAAGCTATGGAGCATTTAAAGAGTATTGGAAGAGTCGTATATTTAAAGGTGGATTTCGATACTATTGACAGCAGATTAGGCAATTTAAAGGGGCGTGGAGTAGTATTGAAAGAAGGACAAGACTTAAAAGGTTTATATGAAGAGAGAATACCTCTGTATGAAAAATACGCAGATATTGTTGTAGACCAGACGGGTTGCAGCGTAGAAGAAACCATAGAAAAGTTGGTAAAAATGTTATAAAAAGTACTTTACAAAAGGCATTATTACTGATAGAATGTAAATTGTTACAAAATTGTTACAAAGTTATTAAGAAAATAATGGAAATAAAATATATAAAAGAAAATATAAGATATTTTGGAGGTCAATATGACAAGGTTAACCAGATATAATAAGAGAATAAGGGTTACCTATATAACATCAGCAGTTATAAGTATGATTTTAATGGCAGTGGCTTTTCCGTGGTTTGGTGCTCCTGATAAGGATACTTCATTATATATAGTTGAACTAAACGGCGTAAAGGTTGGAACCTGTGAAGATATAGAAGATGCAAACGTGGCATATCTGTCAGCAAGGACAAGTCTTGAGAGTGACAGTAAAGAGGCGGTTTACATTGAAGGTGAATTAGTATTTTACGAACAAGATGCTATTATCGGAAAGCCTGACAACGCAGATACATTGACGGACAATATTTATCAAGTTCTTAGAGAATCTACAGTTGAGACAAAACAGCAGGCATATGTTGTAGATATTGATGGATTAACCATTACATTATCATCGGCAGATGAAGTAACACAACTTCTAGAAGCGGCAAAGGCTAAGTATGATGAAGAAGATGAATTTGATACAGTTCTATTCAATGATGAAAGTTCTAGATTTTCAAGTATTTCATATGACATCATTAGTGCAGATACATTAGCAAGACATACAGACAATGTTATGTTGGCAGTAGACGGACAAGCACAGATTGAAAAGAGTGTACCAGAGAATGCTTTTAGTGAGCCAGATCATATTGTAAGTATTGATTTTGCAGAAGATATTAATATAACAGAAACATATGTGCCATCTACGCATATAATGAAATTAGAAGATGCAGTTGAATTGGTAACCAAAGAGACAGAAGCTAATAAAACATACGAAGTAGTGGCAGGCGATACACTCTCTGGGATAGCAGCGACTTATGGGCTTACTCTTGAGAAGTTATTAGCAATGAATCCAGACTACTCAGAAGAAACATACATTAGAATTGGTGATTTAATTAATGTAACAGTCCCAGAACCAGAACTTTCAGTTATTGTGACCAAGCAGAAATCTTACGAGGAATACTTTGACCTTCCTGTTGAATACATCAAAAATGATAGTATGTATACTACTTATTCCAATGTTATCAATGAAGGTAGCAGCGGACACCGTGCGGTTATAGCCAATATTCAGTATACAAATGGAACACAGACAAATATAGAGATATTAGAACAAAAGGTTACACAGGAAGCGGTTGCAAGAGTAGTCGAGGTAGGTACATTGACACCCCCTACTTATATCAGACCAGTTTCTGCAGGATATATTTCTTCCAACTATGGATTTAGATGGGGAAGACTGCATGGTGGAATTGACTATGCATGTTGCACAGGTACATCTGTAATGGCATCATCTTCGGGATATATAGTTGAGGCTGGCTGGAATGGTAGTTATGGTTATACTGTTCTTATAAATCATCCTGATGGAAAACAAACTAGATATGCACACCTTAGCAGATTATACGTTTCATGCGGACAGTCAATATCTCAGGGTGAAGTTATTGGTCTTAGTGGAAATACTGGAAATAGTACAGGTCCACATTTACATTTTGAAATTATTGTAGGCGGTAGCCGAGTAAATCCACTGAATTATTTATATTAATGATTTACAAATGAAAATGTTGTGATATAATCAAGGTATGTATGCAAAAATACATACCTTGAATTTTTTAAACGAAGTAGACATTTATGACAGACTTAAATATATATTATTAAATTGAATATTGAGGTGTATAATGGACAGATACATTGTAAAAGGCGGAAACGCCTTAGTAGGTGAAGTCGATATTAGTGGCGCAAAAAATGCGGCATTAGGAATTCTTGCGGCAGCAGTTATGGCCGATGAAGCAGTATTAATAGATAATCTTCCAGACGTTAGAGACATTAATGTTCTTATCGATGCGATTGCAGAGATAGGAGCTAGTGTTGAGCGTATTGATAGGCATAGTGTTAAAATTAATGGTAGCACCATTAATTCCACATGTGCAGATAATGAATATATAAAGCGTATTCGTGCATCTTACTATCTTATTGGTGCATTACTTGGAAAGTTTAAAAAGGCAGAGGTAACACTTCCAGGTGGATGTAATATTGGCAGTCGTCCAATCGATCAGCACATAAAGGGATTTAAGGCATTAGGAGCTGATGTGAAGATTGAATATGGAATGATTAAGACTGAAGCAGCAGACTTACATGGAAGTCATATTTATTTAGATGTGGTCTCTGTAGGAGCTACTATAAATGTAATGCTGGCAGCAACCCTTGCAAATGGAAATACAGTTATTGAAAATGCAGCTAAAGAACCTCACATCGTTGATGTAGCCAATATGCTTAACAGTATGGGCGCAAACATTAGGGGTGCAGGTACAGATATTATTAAAATTAAAGGTGTGGAGAAACTTCACGGTTGTGAATATTCAGTTATACCTGACCAAATTGAAGCTGGAACATTTATGTTTGCAGCAGCAGTGACTAGAGGAGATATTCTAGTTAGAAACGTTATTCCAAAGCATTTAGAGGCTATCACATCGAAGCTTTATGATATTGGATGTAGTGTTGAAGAATATGATGATGCAGTAAGAGTTATTAGCAATGGTAAGTTGGTATCAACTCAGGTTAAGACACTTCCTTATCCAGGATTTCCAACTGATATGCAACCTCAGATAGGAGTGGCATTAGCGCTGGCAGAAGGCACTAGCACAATTGTGGAAAGCATTTTTGAAAATAGATTTAAGTATGTTGACGAACTTATGTGTATGGGCGCCAACGTTAGAGTGGAAGGAAATATTGCCGTAATAGAAGGCGTTGAGAAATATACAGGTGCACAGGTAAATGCCCTTGATTTACGAGCAGGTGCGGCATTAGTTATTGCAGGACTTGCGGCTGAAGGATTTACAATCATTGATGACATTCATTTTATTCAGCGAGGATATGAAGGTTTTGAGCAAAAGCTTCGTAAGTTAGGAGCTGTGATTGAAATGGTAGACAGCGACAAAGAAATTCAGAAGTTCAAACTTAAAGTTGGTTGAGATATCAATTCATAAAATCAATTGAAGGAACTAGAAGAACCAATTAATAGATATAGCAAGTGAATACAACAAAAAAGTTAGTGGAGATATAATCATTAAAAAGTAGTTGACAATATATCTACTTGGATATATCATACAGTTAGTTAGACAATTTAATATTTTTCTCTTATTCAGAGCGGTGGAGATACAAGGATCTATGAAGCCCGGCAACCCCGATAGGAAGGTGCCAACCTGAGCGATATTCGAACAATAAGAGGATTTGATGCCTTGCAATCGAGTCCGCATTTTGCGGACTTATTTTTTCTTCAAGGCATTTGCCTTGAGAACATATTTCATCAGAAAAAGGAGAATTGAAATGGAAAAATTATTATTTACTTCAGAATCTGTTACAGAAGGCCATCCAGATAAAATGTGCGATGCTATTTCAGATGCAGTTTTAGATGCCCTTATGGCTCAAGACCCAATGAGTAGAGTTGCTTGTGAAACATGTACAACAACAGGACTTGTAATGGTTATGGGAGAGATAACATCTAAGGCCAATATTGATATACCTAAAATCGTTAGGGATACAGTGGATGAAATTGGATATAACAATGCAGCATATGGATTTGATTCAAATACCTGTGCAGTAATGGTAACATTAGACAAGCAGTCAGCAGATATTGCTATGGGAGTTGATAAAGCTCTTGAAGCTAAAGAAAATACCATGACAGATACAGAACTTGATGCTATAGGCGCTGGTGATCAAGGTATGATGTTTGGCTTTGCTTCTAATGAAACAGAGGAATTTATGCCTTATCCAATCGCCCTTGCTCATAAGCTTGCAAGAAGGCTTACTGAGGTTAGAAAAGATGGTACATTACCATATTTAAGACCAGATGGAAAGACTCAGGTAACGGTGGAATATGATGAGACAGGAAAGCCAGTTCATTTAAATGCGGTAGTATTATCGACACAGCATGATGAAGATGTAACTCAGGAACAAATCCATAGCGATATTAAAAAGTATGTGTTTGACCCAATTTTACCAGTGGAGCTTGTAAATGAGGAAACAAAATACTTTATAAATCCAACCGGAAGATTTGTAATCGGCGGGCCTAACGGCGATAGTGGTCTTACAGGAAGAAAGATCATTGTTGATACTTATGGCGGATATGCACGTCACGGTGGTGGTGCATTCTCGGGCAAGGATTGCACAAAAGTTGACCGTTCGGCAGCATATGCAGCACGTTACGTTGCTAAAAATATAGTTGCAGCAGGAATTGCATCAAAGTGTGAAATTCAGTTATCATATGCAATTGGTGTGGCACACCCTACATCGGTTATGGTAGATACATTTGGAACAGGTAAATTATCTGATGGAAAAATCGTAGAAATTATCAGAGAGAACTTTGACTTACGACCAGCTGGAATTATCAAGATGTTAGACCTTAGAAGACCTATCTATAAGCAAACAGCGGCATACGGACATTTTGGACGTAATGATTTAGATCTTCCTTGGGAGAAACTTGATAAGGTGGATGATCTTAAGAAATATCTTGCATAAAAATAGATGAATCTAATAAACATTTTATATAAAAATGTATAGAAGATAGAAATATAAAATAGAATAAAGCAAAAAACTGATCAAGGTAAGTTAGAAAATCCAACTTATCAAAGGTCAGTTTTTTTGTGGGAAACTACCTAAAATTAACAAAAAATTAATATTTGTTTACTTTTATTTACTGTGATTACCTAGCTTTATGTTGTATACTTTGTATATATTATAGATTAGAGGTAGCTAATATTGCGATTAAGTAAAAAGATTATCATTTCGTTTGTTATAATAGCCATATTTCCTATCACCCTAATGTTGGGATTGATTGTACTTATCGTTAATGCCCAAATTAGTGATATTGAGACAAAATACGACATAGAGATTAATAGTTATGAAAAGTTATACAATTCTGTGGGTATTTTGGATTCCATTACCAATAATGTTAGAGATGAGATTCAAGATATTAAGAAGGATACACCAGAACAGTTAGAGGATATTTCATACTTAGAGAGGTTGAATTCTTCGTTGTCTGGCAAGTATACCTTCTTAATAGTAAAAAAAGGTGATAATATTATTTTTGATGGTAAAAGTGAAGATTGTGCTGGTATAGAGAGTATTATTCCTGCATATGGGGAAAATTCTAATATTACTGATGAAACCCTATATATAAGTGGAAACACACAGTATTTGATTAAGCCCGAGATATTTACCTGTGCCGATGGAACAGAGGGTACGGTGTTTATTGTTTCGATGATAAATAACTCCTTGCCAGAGATAAGGAAGATGATCGCTGGGTTTGTTATGCTATTAGCAATTATTACAGTGCTTACAGCAGTGGTGTTAACTTTCTGGATTTACAAAGGTATATTAAGACCTGTTAAGGAGCTGAAGGCGGCTGCAAACAACATTAGTCAAGGAAACCTGGATTTCTCGATTTCCCCTCATAAAAATAACGAGTTTGGGGAATTGTGCGAATCATTTGAGGAAATGAGAAGGCATTTAAAGGAATCCATTGAAGATAATATTAGAAGCGATGAAGAAAGTAAGGAATTGATTAGCAATATTTCTCATGACCTAAAGACGCCTATTACCGCAATTAAGGGTTATGTAGAGGGTATTATGGATGGCGTCGCAGACAATCCTGAAAAGATGGACAAGTATATTAAAACCATCTACAATAAAGCCAATGATATGGACAAGTTGATAGGTGAATTAACGATTTATTCAAAGATTGATTGCAACAAGATACCATACAATTTTGTTAAACTAAACCTGGATGAATATTTTAATGACTGTGTAGAGGAAATCAATACAGATCTGGATGCCAGAGGAATTAAACTGACATACATCAATTATGTAGAAGCGGATGTTTTGGTTCTTGCAGATCCGGAACAGTTGAAGCGTGTTATCAATAATATTACTAGCAACTCCGTTAAATATATGGACAAAGAAGAAAAATTCGTGGCTATTAGAATTTTAGATGAAGAGACATTTGTTCACGTGGAGATGGAGGATAACGGAAAAGGTATAGGTGTTGCAGAGTTGCCATATATATTTGACAGATTTTACAGGACAGATGCTTCTCGTAATTCTGCTCAAGGAGGTAGTGGCATTGGACTTGCTATAGCAAGGAAAATTATGGAGGCTCATGGTGGAAAGATTTGGGCTACTTCAAAGCAAGGAAGAGGAACCACGATTCATTTTATATTGAGAAAAACAAACTAGGAGGATTTTATGAGCAAGATTTTAATTGTAGAAGACGAACAAAGCATTGCAGAATTAGAGAAGGATTATTTAGAACTTAGTAATTTTGAAGTGGAAATAGAAAATGATGGAAAGACAGGACTTGAAAGAGCATTAAACGAAGATTTTGATATGTTTATTTTGGATTTAATGTTGCCAACTCTAGATGGTTTTGAGATTTGCAGACAGATTCGTGAAGTGAAAAATACTCCAGTGCTTATGGTATCAGCAAAGAAGGATGACATTGATAAAATTCGTGGATTAGGTCTTGGCGCAGACGATTATATTACAAAGCCATTCAGCCCAAGTGAGCTTGTGGCAAGAGTTAAGGCGCATCTTGCAAGATATGAAAGACTTATCAATAGTAATGTTACAGAAAATGAAATGGTAGAAATTCGTGGCATTAAGATAGATAAAACTGCAAGACGTGTGTTTGTAAATGATGAGGAAAAGATTCTTACAACAAAAGAATTTGACCTACTTACATTTTTGGCATCAAATCCAAACCATGTATATACAAAGGAAGAATTGTTCCGCTCGATTTGGGATATGGAATCAGTTGGAGATATTGCAACTGTAACAGTTCACATTAAAAAAATCCGCGAGAAGATTGAAATGGATACTTCTAAGCCACAATATATTGAAACAATATGGGGCGTGGGCTACAGATTTAAGGTTTAATGTGAAGCCGAAAAGTAGTAGCTTGCAGGATGCCGATGGATTTTCCCATAAGTTTAGGTTCAAGTATTTCCCGAATGAGGTAGCATAGCACGAACATAAATAACACATAGGCACTATAAAGATTGAGGTTTGCGAAATGAAAAAATTAAACATTTTATACGAGGATTCGGATATTTTAGTATGTGTGAAGAATGCAGGGGTTTCCTCACAATCAGAGCGTGGAAGGGCATTGGATGTTACAAGTCAGATAAATAATCATTTGATTGCAACAGGAAGAAGGGGAGTAGAGCCGTATGTGGTACATAGACTTGATAAACCAGTTTCGGGAATTTTAGTGTATGCATTGAATAAGAAGGCAGCGGCTGATTTGTCAAAGCAAGTGGCGGAAGGCAAATTTGAAAAAAGCTATTATGCCATTTTGACAGCAATGCCATCTACAGGGATGGAAGCACACCTTAATCATCTTTTGGCTAGGGGAAAATATAATGCTTCAAAGATTGCAGATGAGAAGGATATTGCAGAGGGTGTGGAAACAAAGGAAGCTATTCTTGATTATAAGATAATCAGAGAATTAGAATTTGAGGATAAAACGTATTATCTTGCGGATATAAACTTGAAGACTGGTAGACATCATCAGATTCGAGTTCAGTTTGCTGGGGTGGATGCTCCGATATACGGAGATAGAAAGTATGATCCAGATGGCTACCTAGGTGAAAAAAGTGGTTTGGCATTATGTTCATACCGTTTGAAATTTAAGCATCCAGCCACGGGAAAGGTTATGAAGTACGAAATATTGCCCAGTGGCAGTATTTTTTCTATTGCATTTTAAAATAGTATTTAGTACACTTACAAATAGACTAAAATTAAAGAAAAGAGGATTGCTATGGCTAGCGATAAGAAATTAGTAGAAGCTATTACTTCTATGGAAGATGATTTTGCACAATGGTATACAGACGTTGTAAAAAAGGCAGAGTTAATAGAATACTCTAGTGTAAAAGGTTGTATGATTTTAAGACCAGCTGGATATTCAATCTGGGAGATGATTCAAAAGAATCTTGATGCTAGATTTAAAGAAACTGGTGTTGAAAATGTTTATATGCCAATGTTTATTCCAGAGAGTCTTTTAAATAAAGAAAAAGATCATGTTGAAGGATTCGCTCCTGAAGTAGCATGGGTAACACATGGCGGTTCTGAAGCACTTTCAGAAAGAATGTGTATACGTCCTACATCAGAGACACTTTTCTGTGATTTATATTCAAATATAGTTCAGTCATATAGAGATTTGCCAAAAGTATATAACCAATGGTGTTCAGTTTGTCGTTGGGAAAAGACTACAAGACCATTCCTTAGAACAACTGAGTTCTTATGGCAGGAAGGTCATACAGCTCATGCAACAGCACAGGAAGCAGAAGAGAGAACTATTCAGATGCTTAATCTCTATGCAGATTTCTGTGAGAATGAATTGGCTATTCCAATGATTAAGGGAAAGAAGACAGATAAAGAGAAATTTGCTGGAGCTGAGGCGACATATACCATTGAAGCCTTAATGCATGATGGAAAAGCTCTCCAGTCTGGTACAAGCCACAACTTCGGAGATGGTTTTGCTAAAGCATTTGATATTCAGTATACAGATAAAGATAATACGCTTAAATATGTACACCAGACTTCATGGGGTATGACAACTAGATTGATTGGTGCAGTAATTATGGTGCATGGCGACAACAGTGGTCTTGTACTTCCACCAAGAATTGCTCCTACACAGGTAATGATTATTCCTATTATGCAGAAAAAGGAAGGCGTACTTGAAAAGGCTGCCGAACTTAAGGAAATGTTATCTGGCGTATGTAGAGTTAAGGTGGATGATTCTGATAAGACTCCAGGATTTAAGTTTGCAGAATCAGAGATGCGAGGAATTCCTCTTCGTGTTGAAATAGGACCAAAGGATATTGAGGCTAATCAGGCAGTTATTGTTAGAAGAGATACAAGAGAAAAATACGTTGTTTGCATTGATGAATTACAAGGTAAGGTTGAGGAACTTCTTGTAACAGTTCAAAAGGATATGTTAGAGAGAGCCACAGTTCATAGAGATGCGCACACAACTACAGCCACAACATATGAAGAGTTTAAGGATGCAGTTGCAACAAAGCCAGGATTTATTAAGGCAATGTGGTGTGGGGACGAGGCTTGTGAAAAGAAGATAAAGGAAGATACTACAGCTACTTCCAGATGTATGCCTTTTGTGCAGGAGAATTTAAGCGATACTTGTGTATGCTGCGGTAAGCCTGCGAAGACTATGGTATACTGGGGTAAGGCATATTAAAATAACACTACCAAAACATGTGGCGTTTATCATCAATAAGCTATATGAAAACGGATATGAAGCTTTTGCTGTAGGAGGCTGTGTGCGAGATGCTATTATGGGCAGAACACCACATGATTGGGACATTACCACCTCTGCAACGCCTATGGAAGTGAAGTCGATTTTTCATAAGACTATTGATACAGGAATTGCCCACGGTACCGTGACGGTTATGATTGAGCATGTGGGATATGAGGTAACTACCTACAGAATCGATGGCAGTTATGCAGATGGTCGTCATCCAGATAAAGTCACATTTACGCCCAATCTTATTGAGGATTTAAAGCGTCGTGATTTCACTATTAATGCAATGGCCTACAATCAAATAGTTGGAGTGGTTGATGAATTTAATGGCACAGGCGATTTAGAAAAGAAGATAATTAGGTGCGTAGGAAATCCTTATGAGAGATTTGGTGAGGACGCCCTGCGAATTCTAAGAGCTATAAGATTTGCTGCACAATTAGATTTTGATATTGATGAAGAAACAATCAATGCAGTCAAGGAGCTAGGCAGTACACTTTCAAAAATCAGCCGTGAACGAGTTCAAGCCGAGATGACCAAGATGATTACATCTAATAATCCCAGAAAGATGATGTTCATTAAAGAATGTGATTTGGCAAGAGTAGTATTTGGTGAATCGATTCTTGCTACGGCTACAAAAAAAGATTACGAAGACTTAATTAATATTATTCAGAATACTGACAATAATCATTACATTAGATATGCGGTATTGCTTTCAATGGAGAGTAATCCCGAAGTTATACTTAGAGGATTAAAGTTCGATAACAAGACCATTAAAATAGTTACCAGGCTAGTAAATATGAAGGATATGCCGCTAGTATGCAATCAGGTAGAGGTAAGAAAAGCTATTGTTTCCATCGGTGAGGATATTTTTGAACCATATTATTTGCCATTTGTGCAAGCCCTTGTTAAAGGTGGCAGGAGATTCGATATAACAAATGATACAATTTTAGAGATTTATAATATTATGGGTGATATATATAAAGAACACCAATGTTTGAATCCTAAAGACTTGGCCATATGTGGAAGAGATTTGTTAGAAATGGGTATTCCAGCAGGCAAAGAGGTTGGAAGAATTTTAACAAATGTTTTTGAAATGGTTATTGAAAATCCAAAACTGAATAATAAAGAGCAATTAATTTTAGAAGTGGAAAAGCAAAGAAAGTAAGGTATAATTAAATACCCCTCTTCATACTATAGAAGTAGATTTAGTATGAAGGGGGACATTTTTTTGAATGAAATAGATACAAATATTTTGTCATTGTATAATATTAATATAGTTAGAACATATAAAGGGCGAGGCTCAATTATGTGTGAGGGCGAGAATAGACTATTTAAGAAGGAAGAGTTTATTCAAAAAATGTATAAAATTTAGTGTTTTCTTTTTGCCTTAAATATATTATAATAAGACGGTATATGCGTTACGAGGTTGAAAGACGGTGAAAATATGACAAAAGGAACAAAAGTAAGTCTTTGGACAGTTATGATTTCTTTTATGTGCATTTTCCTAAGTGGTTGCACTAGTGGAGCTGGAACGAGCAATGGTTCAGAGATGGGTGGAATAAACAGCGCTACGACTGAGCTAGTTACGGATGCAAATGTGCGATACAATGCGACAGATTTAGCCATAGTAACAAACATTGATACAAAGAAAAGTGAGATTACATTTAAAGGCATAGACAGCAATATCGTCTATACTTTAACTTATACTGGTGGAACAAGAATACGTAGTAAAAATGGCGTTGAGTTACTTATTTCTCAGGTTATGGTCGGAGAGATAGTAGACGTTTATTACGTGCAGGGAAGCCAAAAGCTTATTGAGATGCAGGAATCTTCTAAAGCATGGGAGAATACTTCCGTAGTCAAATGGAATGTAGATTACAATCTCAAAAAGATTACCATTGGAAGTTCAACATATAAATATGACGATGACATTTTTATCACCTCAGCAGGTCATGGCATTGCTATTAACGAGATTAGTGGCGTAGATGAGCTTATTGTGAAGGGTGTGGATAACAAAGTCTTGTCAGTTGTAGTTGAAAAAGGCCATGGATTTGTCAGGTTGGTAGATGATACCAATATGATTGGTGGGATGATAGAGATTGGCACTAATATTATGACTGTTATTACAGATGATATGGTGATAGTTGCGCCTGAAGGCACACATACTCTTACAGCTACCAAAAATGGCAAAGGCGGTTCAAAGGAAATAACAGTGAGCCGTGATGAAGAAATAATAGTAAGTCTAAGTGAATTTCAGGCGGAAGCTACAAGGTATGGTATTGTGAATTTTACAGTATTACCTGATGATGCTGAAGCATTGATGTACATTGATGGTGTAAAACGAGATTATTCAGATATACTTGAGTTGTCGTATGGATCACATACGTTGATACTTACATCGAATAATTACGATACCTATCAAAAGACTATTACAGTAGCATCTTCTTATACAAATATTAAGATAGATATGTCTGGAGCATCCACGGAAGAAACCACGGATTCTTCAGAAGAAACAACCACCAAGGGAGCGTATTCTACAGAGGAGGAGACTACAGTCTCTACGGGTACAGGTACTTACAACAATACCATTTATATAGTAGCACCCGCAAATGCCAACGTTTATTTCGATGGTATATATAAGGGTACTGCACCATTGTCTTTTACTAAGTCATCGGGTACACACACTATTGTGCTTATGAAGACTGGTTACGAGACTAAAGTATACACGGTATACTTGGACGAAGGAAATGAAGATGTTATCCTTTCGTACCCAAGTATGACGGAAAATGATGAATAGCATATTTAGGAGGCACTAAGATGAGTTACATGGAACTTTACAATCAATGGCTTAGCAACCCATATTTTGACGACAACACAAAGGCTGAACTTAAGGGTATTGCTGATAATGAAAAAGAAATCGAGGACCGTTTCTATACAGAATTAGAGTTTGGTACAGCAGGTCTTAGAGGTGTAATTGGAGCAGGTGTTAATCGTATGAACATTTACACAGTTAGAAAGGCAACTCAAGGATTGGCTAATTACATTATAAAGGTTGGCGGACAAGCTAAGGGAGTAGCTATTGCATATGACTCTAGAAGAATGTCTCCTGAATTTGCGGATGAAGCAGCTCTTTGTTTAGCAGCAAACGGAATCAAGGCATATGTGTTTGAATCTCTTAGACCAACACCAGAGCTTTCCTTTGCAGTAAGAGAACTTAAATGTATCGCAGGTATCAATATTACAGCCAGCCACAATCCACCAGAATACAATGGTTACAAAGTATATTGGGAGGACGGCGCACAAATTACACCACCACATGATGGCGGTATAATGTCAGAAGTTAAAGCTGTTACAGATTATGCTACAGTTAAAACTATGGAAAAATCAGATGCGGTTGCCAATGGACTTTATGAAGTTATTGGCGAGGCTATTGATGATAAATATGTGGCAGAGCTTAAGAAACAAGTTAAGAGACCAGAAGCAATTTCGGCAGAAGCAAAAGCACTTAAGATTGTTTACACACCTCTTCACGGAACAGGTAACATCCCTGCAAGAAGAGTTTTAAAAGAGCTTGGTTTTGAAAATGTATATGTAGTTGCAGAGCAAGAACTTCCAGATGGAGAATTCCCTACAGTATCATATCCAAACCCAGAAGCTGCAGAAGCATTTGAACTTGCACTCAAGCTTGCACGTGAAGTAGATGCAGATTTAGTTCTTGCAACAGATCCAGATGCAGATAGACTCGGAGTTTACGTTAAGGATACAAAGAGTGGCGAATATATCACCCTTACAGGCAATATGTCAGGCTGTTTACTTGCAGAGTATGAATTAAGCCAGATTAAAGAGTTAAGCGGTATACCAGAAGATGGTGCACTTATTAAGACTATTGTTACTACAAATATGGCAGATGCCATTGCTAAATCATATAATGTTAAATTAATTGAAGTTCTTACAGGATTTAAATTTATAGGTCAGCAGATTTTAGGATTTGAGCAGTCTGGTAAGTGTACATACTTATTTGGATTTGAAGAAAGTTACGGATGTCTTATTGGTACTCACGCAAGAGATAAAGATGCTATTGTAGCAACTATGGCACTTTGTGAGGCAGCAGCATATTACAAGACAAAGAACATGACTTTATGGGATGCTATGATTGCTATGTATGACAAGTATGGCTACTACAAGGATGATGTAAAGGCTATCACATTAAAGGGTATTGAAGGATTACAGAAAATTCAAGACATTTTAAATACACTTAGAACAAACACACCTACAAAGATTGGCAAGTACGCTGTAACTTCAGTTAGAGATTACAAACTTGATACTATTGTAGATATGGCGACTAAAGAGACAAAACCAACAGGACTTCCTTCATCAAATGTTCTTTACTTTGATCTTGAAGATGATGCTTGGTTATGCGTTAGACCATCAGGTACAGAACCAAAGGTTAAGTTCTATTATGGAATTAAGGGAACTTCCCTTGAAGATGCTAATAAATTATCAGCAGAATTAGGAGAGGAAGTTTTATCTCTTATTAATTCTATGCTCTAGACACGGGAATCGGAGGTACAGTTATGGCAGAAGTTGAATACAAGTGGTTTGACAGAAAGAGAACAATATTCGGATTACCATTATCATTTACAAAGTACGCAACAACAGAAGAAAAATTGATAATTAAAACTGGATTTTTTTCAACAAAAGAAGAAGAAGTAAGGTTATATAGAATTATGGACGTAACCCTCAATCGTTCCTTCAGCGAAAGAATATTTAAACTTGGAACTATACATATTGTATCTTCAGATAAATCAACTCCAGAGTTTGATATTAAGAGAATAAAAAACTCTGCTAAAGTTAAAGAGCTTATGTCTGATTTAGTAGAGGCTTCAAGAAAGAAGAATAGAGTATCAGCTCGTGAATTTATGTCATATGATGTATCAGATGATATAGATGACGATGAAATAAACTAGGAAGTAGATAGGGAGTGCAACATCGTTGCATTCCCTATTTTGTATGTGGTGGTGTGTATTTCTGCTAGATTTTAGATAGTGTCACATTGAATTGGGGAAAAATACGGAGAAAGTCGGGGAAAGAGCTAAGAAATATCCGTAGTTTGCCTCGAAACCATGAGGAATGTAGAAGATATTTCTAAAAAAGACCGTTTAATTTGATATGTTCCTGCCAAGTAGTCAGGTCAATTATCATAACGAAACGGTCTAGAATTATCGTATTCAGCTTTTGTAGTACTTTCTTCTTCAAACTCACCTGTATAATGGAAAGTAGAAATAATATCTTTTCCTATAGATGAATTGGTTTCATATTCTTCATTGTATGCCACAAATGTTAGTCCCATATACATTCCATCACAGTTGAGGATGTACTGGTCGCCATAAAAGAAGTTAGTTCCATTAGAAATATTGTAGTGGATTACAAAACCCTCGCGTCCATCTATGGTAACATCACCGATAGAATCAAGATTGTAACCTTCAGTTGAAGAATAAAGAGTAGCGAGGTCATTCTTGTATGATTCGATGCTTGTGTTTGGGGCTGCTGCTTCAGAGAGAATAGTAATATTTGTGTAAGTCTCTGGAAGTCTGTAAGCATCAATGCCTGTGGTATCAGCTTTTGTCCAATTGGAAGGAATAGTAATGGTATAACCATTGCCAGTGATGGTGGTTCCATCAATAGCGGCTGGGGTTAAAGTCTCAGATGCCACGGTTTCGTACTCAGGAGTAGCCTTTTCATCGGAGGGATTCTCGGAATCAGCTCCGGTGGTTGTAGCTCCCTCAGCGGTAGTCGTAGTTTCTTCTTTGGCCTCGTCTTCACATGCTACAAAAAAGCAAGATGCAATAAGGGCCAAACCTAAAATATATAATTTTTTACGCATTGTATGTCTCCTAAACGCGCCCGACTGCTGGTGCAGATGTTGTTTTAAGGGCATTTCAACTAATCAATAATAACAAAACCCCAATAAAAAGTCAATTTCTGAAATGCATTCCCTAATAGATGTATGAAATATATTCATTAATGGCATATATCCTAAATATATTATATTAATGAACATAAGAGTGGACCCTTTGTTTGCGTTTTTATTACCCGTGTGTTAAACTAATTTTATGAATATTGTATACAGGAGACAACAGTTATGAATTATTTAAAAATAAGAGCCCATGGTAAAATTAATCTGGCCTTAGATGTTTTAAGGAAAAGAGAAGATGGATATCATGAGGTAAGAATGATAATGCAGTCTGTAGGCTTATACGATAGTATAGAGATTCAAAACTTCGGAAGAATGCAGGATAATACATATAAAATAGAGATAGAGACTAATCTAAGGTTTCTTCCAACCAATGAGAAAAATCTTGCGTACAAGGCAGCAGCTATGCTTATGGAGGAGTTTGGACTTAACTACTCTATTAAAATTAGAATTAAAAAGATGATTCCAGTGGCAGCAGGTATGGCTGGAGGTAGTGCAGATTGTGCAGCAGTTCTTAAAGGTATCAATAAGATGTTTGGTTTAAGATTGACACAGGAAGAACTTATGGATAGAGGAGTTACACTAGGAGCGGACATTCCATATTGTATTATGGGAGGCACAGCATTGTCAGAGGGTATTGGAGATATTCTTACACCACTTAGCCCGATGCCTGATTGTTACATTATCCTAGCGAAGCCTCGCATTAATGTTTCCACAAAGTTTGTGTATACAAATTTACAAGTAGATAAATTACCATATCATCCAGATATTGATGGGATGATTGAAGCTATAGAGGCCAATGATTTTTATGGTATGGCAGACAAACTTGGAAATGTATTAGAGACGGTTACAGAGACTGAATATCCTGTAATTAACCAAATTAAGCGAAGGATGATTGAGCTGGGTGCTGTCAATTCATTAATGAGTGGTAGCGGCCCAACAGTGTTTGGACTTTTCGACAATCGAGAGGTAGCAAAAGAAGCATATTCTGCTTTGAAGGGTTGGGATTGTTTAAGACAAGTATACATTACAGATGGAGGAAATGGCGATGAAAGATATTAGCTTACATATGGATGAATACTTACCTCTAAGAGATGTTGTATTTAATACTCTAAGAGAAGCTATTCTTACAGGAGATTTAGAACCTGGTGAGAGACTTATGGAGATAAAACTGGCAGATAAACTGGGAGTCAGCAGAACCCCTATCAGAGAAGCTATTCGTAAGTTAGAACTGGAAGGGCTTGTAAATATGACACCACGAAAAGGTGCTGTGGTTGCTGAGATAAGCAAGGAGGACTTGCAAAATGTACTCGAAGTGAGAAGGGTACTTGAACAGTTAGCTGTAGAGTTGGCATGTAAAAGGATGTGTCCTGAAGATGAGGAAGCACTAGAGACAAACCTTGAGGTGTTTAAAAAGGCGATAGAAACAAACAATCCAACAGATATAGCAAAATTAGATGTGGAATTCCATGATATAATATATATGGCTACCAAAAATGCGAGATTAATACAGATATTGTTTAATATCCGTGAGCAAATGTATAGGTATCGACTGGAATACATAAAGGATCAGGATACAAGATATACTGTAGTTAAGGATCACGCGAAGATAATAGCGGCATTAAAAGACAAGAAAGTAGAAGAAGCTAAAAAAATAATAATTTCTCATATTGAACAACAAGAAAAAACTATTAAGAAAAATATGGGATTCAATAAAGAGCTGATATAAACTTTATGAATCAAGGTGCCGATATAAATAACGAAACAATAAACTAGAACCAAATACCAAGGAGGGTAAACTATGAGCGTAAACGGAATTTCAACAACATATGCAAACTACACAGCAAGTGCATATGCTCAAAGTAACACGACAAAGGCAACAAAGACTTCAGACACCACAAGCACAACATCTTCAACAAAGACAGAGAACAGTGCTGTGTATGAATCATCTTCAAAGAAATTGTCAAAAGAGGACAATGCCGCATTAATACAGAAATTAAAGGCAGACACAGATGCTAGAGTTTCTCAATTGCGTAGCTTGGTTGAGAAGATGTTCACTAAGCAAGGACAAAAAGTCAAAGATAACGATAGTATGTGGTCAATGCTTGCAAGTGGCAATTTCACAGTAGATGCTGAGACAGCAGCTGCTGCAAAGGCAGAAATCTCAGAAGATGGATACTGGGGTGTTAATCAGACTTCAGATCGTATTTTTGAAATGGCGAAGGCTTTATCTGGCGGAGATGATGCTAAGATGGACAAGATGCTAAGTGCGTTTAAGAAGGGCTTCCAAGAAGCTACTAAGTCATGGGGAAGATCATTACCAGATATTTCACAGAAAACTTATGATGCAGTATTAGAGAAATTCAAGAATTACAAATCTGATGTAGAAGCATAGAATATTAATGGAAAAGAACATTGCAATAACAGTTGCGGGTACTACAGTGGTGGATGGTGAAAAAGAGACCATTACTACAAAATGCCCTGGAAAGTATTTTTTAAAAGATGATAAACATTATTTTATGTATAGTGAGAATACAGAAAATGGCCTTATAAAAAGTGTGATAAAAGTGCAGGATGAAGCTATGGAAGTCACAAAAAAGGGGGCATTGAATATGCATTTATTCTTTGAACCATTAAAGGACATTGCATGTACTTACGATACACCATTTGGAAGTATTCCTATAAACATATATACAAAAAGACTTGATATGTATATAGAAAGCCACCACATAAAAGTGGTGGCTGAATATGAGATGAGAAACCATGATGAAATAATGGCTTGTTGTGAACTCCTTATAGTTGCGGAAGATTAATGTTTTCCGTGATTATCAAGGAGTTTTTTCTTTGTATCATAAAGCGCATCCGATAAATCCACATGTACTTTGTGAGGGTTGACAAGACGTCTTGTTTCATCCCATAGTGTACTAAGTTCGCGGGCGCAATATTCTTTTATAGTGGCAACATCTGGGGAATCATATACACAAATGCCGTTGTGGAAAATAGGAATCATCATTTCACGAATTGTATAAGTTCCAGCGGTAAGTAAAGTTTTTTTCCATGTTTCAATAGGATCGAAAATCATCAAATCTTTACCTTCGTCGAACGTTTCATCGGCGAGGGCAATAAGATCAGCCTTGATTTTGCCAGAGACTACATCGTATATCCTAAAAACAGTCTTGTTACCTGGATTTGTAATTTTTTCCGAATTCTCAGAAAGTTTGATTTTAGGAAGGAAGGTATTACTTTCTTTGTCCCACATAGCAGCTAGTTTGTATACACCACCAAAGGAAGGACAATCCTTTGAAGTTATTAGATTAGTACCAACTCCCCACGAGGTTATAGTAGCGCCCTGAGTTTTAAGGGAATCAATTAGGTATTCATCCAAGTCACTAGATGCAGAAATTACAGCATCAACAAAACCAGCAGCATCTAATAACTTTCTAGCTTCTTTTGAAAGATAAGCTAAGTCTCCACTGTCTAGGCGAATTCCATAGTAGGACATATTCACACCATTATCGCGCATTTCACTAAAAACTTTAATAGCATTGGGAACACCACTTTTAAGAGTGTCATAAGTGTCTACTAAAAGGATACAAGCAGTAGGATATAGCTCTGCGTATGTTTTAAAGGCAGTATATTCATCCTTGAAACTCATTATCCAACTATGTGCATGAGTGCCCTTTACAGGGATGTTCCACATCTTACCTGTGAGAACGCAAGATGTGCCAGTGCATCCGCCGATTACAGCAGCTCTTGCACCATAAATACCAGCATCAGGGCCTTGAGCACGTCTTAGACCAAATTCCATAATGGCCTCACCACGAGCAGCATAGCAAACTCTTGAGGCTTTTGTTGCAATAAGACTTTGATGATTGACAATATTTAAAAGTGCGGTTTCAACAAGTTGTGCCTCCATTATAGGGGCAATTACTTTAATAAGTGGTTCTCTTGGAAATACAACAGAGCCTTCTGGCATGGCGTATATATCTCCTGAAAAATGAAATGATGATAAATAGTCTAAAAAATCCTCACCAAAGATTTCTAAACTTCTAAGATATTCAATATCATCATAAGAAAAATTTAAATTCTTAATGTAATCAATTGCCTGCTCTAATCCGCAGAAAATAGCATATCCGCTGTCAGATGGATTCTTTCTATAGAAGACATCAAAGACTACTGTTTCGTTGGAATTGCTTTTAAAATATCCTTGCATCATAGTTAGCTCATACAAGTCTGTAAGTAAGGTAAGATTTCTTTCTCCCATAATGTACCTCCAATTTCTTATTGCCAAGATTGTTATTATTTTAACAATACCACAGTTCATAATTATTTTCAATATTTATTCTCAACATTTATTTTCATAAAATACCTACTGAGAAATTCAAAATATTCTATTTGATTACATTTGAGTATCGAATTTGGTTTATGTTGTAAAATCTTGTCATAAAGGGTATAATTGCAAGGAAAGAACTAGCATTGTCGAGGACTTGTGCTAAGATAAAAAAGGAGAATGTATGTTTAGACTGATTTTAGTAGTGTTATTTTTAACTATCTTTTTTCTAATGGGAATAGTTTTATGTCCTATTATGTATTTAGTGGGTTTGTTCAATAAAAAAGCAAGAGATTATATGGCATTTTATGTTGTAAAGGGTGCATTGAAGTTGATATTATTTTTAAGCGGCACAAAGGCTACAGTTAAAGGACTTGAAAATATACCTAAGGATAGAGCTGTTTTATATGTAGGAAATCATAGAAGTTTTTTTGATATTGTTTTGATATATTCACTTATTCCTCCAACAGCTGGGTTTGTTGCTAAGAAAGAGATAAAAAAGGTATTTCCTCTTGCGGTTTGGATGCATTTGATGAATTGTCTATTTTTAGATAGAAGCAGTCCAGAGGCAGCTATTAAGATGATTCATGATGGTATGGACAAGATAAACAATGGTATTTCTATATTTATATTCCCTGAGGGAACTAGAGCTAAAACAGATGATGAAATTATGCCATTTAAGGAAGGTAGTCTAAAGATGGCAAAGAGATGTAATTGTGACATTGTTCCGGTGGCTGTAAATAATACTAGTGCCATTTTAGAAGACCAATTTCCAAAGATTAAGAGCAGTAGGGTGTGCATAGAATTTGGCGAGCCTATAGTCATAGATAATCTTTCTAAAGAGGACAAAAAAGCCATTGGTCTATATTCGTACAATATAGTAAAAGATATGGTTACAAAGAATGGGGAATTAATAAAAAAATAATTTGTAATATCTGCATGTAGATGATAAAATGAATTTCAAACGGAATTGAAAGAGAGGAAACATTATGTTGGCAATGAGCACACTTGGAATTGTATTGTTAGTTATTTTAGCGGTACTTGTTATTGGAATAATCGTACTTTATATAGTAGGAAGAAGAATGCAGAAGAAGCAGGATGCTTCCCAGGAACAGATGGAAGCAGCAGCTCAGACGATGACATTTTTTATTATTGATAAAAAGATGATGAAGTTTAAGGAGGCAAATCTTCCTAAAATAGTGTTAGAACAGACACCTAAGTATGCACGTATGATGAAGCTTCCTATTCTTAAAGTTAAGGTAGGACCAAAGGTTATGTCACTTATTAGTGATCCAAAGGTATTTAACACACTTGCTCCAAAGCAGGAGGTTAAGGCAACTGTTAGTGGTATCTACGTTACAAGTGCAAAGAGACTTAGAGGACCTGTAGTTGAGACAGATCCAAAGAAGAGAAAAGCACAGCTTAAAGCTGAAAAGGAAGAAGCGAAAGCCAAAGCAAAAGAAGCAAAGGCAAGAGAAAAAGCAGCAGTAAAAGCTAATAAGAAATAGACCTAGTCATTGACATTTGAAAATCGGTTTATTATAATTAAGAAAACTTTAACATATAAAGACTATGAAAGAGACAGTAGTTTGCATACGAAAGTTACTAAAGCGAGTTCAGGACGGTGGAAGCTGAATACGAGTATGATGCATATGAATATCACTCTGGAGTCGCAGCTCGAAGATTAGTAGATGCTGACGATTTTCCCGCGTTAAGGGAGTCGCATATAAATAAAACTTAGTATTAGTTTTTGAGTATGCATGTAACAGGTGGTATAGCGAGCAAACTCTCGTCCTTTTACGGATGGGAGTTTTTTATTTAAAGAAAGTCCTTCTATTAAATCAAAACCCTTCGAGGTTTGCGAATAACAAACCAAGATGAAGAGCCACTAAACAATTTAAAATGAATACAATAGATAATTGCGAAACTCGTACCTAATTAGATAGTAGAGTTACCCAATTTCTAGAAACTTGTAAGTTTTTAAATTTCAAATTTATTTTCTAATTGCATTTTACAGAATATAAAAACAGAAGCACTCA